>Ga0272440_1001850_pt1 | contig 16934 bp, 15 predicted proteins | sample SSMMMBAug17_FD_192440 | JGI IMG/M metagenome (GOLD analysis project Ga0272440, IMG submission 192440) | Marine sediment archaeal communities from Little Sippewissett salt marsh, Falmouth, MA, United States - SSM-MMB-Aug17 | ecosystem: Environmental > Aquatic > Marine > Wetlands > Sediment ... | reverse complement strand
GAGGGCGCTTTAGCGTCCTTTTTCCATTCAGCGTTGGGCTTTAGCCCTACGCTGTTCTTGGGTTTGCCGAAATTTATCATTTTCAATGTTTCTCTCTAAAAAATCCGACTTTTTGGGAATGCGCCCGATAATTTTTTAATTTTTCAAATAATGTTTTTTTATAGAATAATACTCAAGAATCAAAAATTACGCAAGTAATTTTATTAAAAAGGTTTTTTGGAAGAATCCAATGGGACAAAGTTGACTCATTTGTTACGTAACTTAAAAAAACAACATATCATTTGGCTTGATTTTTTTCTTATGAATATTTTTCAGCGCTTTATTTTCTTGATCTACAATATTTTGGTAATGGATTGACAGGGAACGCCTAAGGAAAACATCACCCGTATCAGTATGAAAAAATATTTTTCTGGAGTCATTTCCGCCGACATCCTGACTCAGAACAGGTATAGATTCTTTGGCTAGAAAATTTAATACAAAAAACACATTTTTTTTACCAACACATCGTTCATATGGAATTGATGGTAACAAGTTGGCACCGCCAAAAACTTTGGATGCAAAATTTCTCTTTTCAGCACCCAGTTTAATCATTTTGTTAATTAAGAATTCCATTGCATTGAGACCATATCGGGCGCAATCATTGAACTTATCCATAGAGGCATTGCCAGGTAATAAAATATGATTCATACCGCCAATTCTTTTTTTTCGATCATAGAGGCATACAGCAACACATGAACCGAGGAGGGTATATATGATGGTTGGAACGTCTGAAGCATGGTATTCACCAATGTGAATACTTGCTTGTTTTTTGGACATGCCTCCAATTGCCTTGATATCATCTGGTAAATTGATGGATTGTTTTATTGTGTCTTGTTTTGATGCCATATTTATGATGCAAATCCTGTATTTTAGAAAATTTCGTATTTATTTGATATATAAACCTTTTTTTTTGTAATGGCAAATATATTATTGCATTTAATACAAAGGCTTTGTATATAAATTATACAAATCAGAAATTTATAAGGAGGTCTCATGCAAAAAATAACTGTCACACAACTTATGAAAATGAAATCCGAGCAAAAAAAAATAACCGTGCTGACTGCCTATGATTATGCATTTGCAAGCATTGTTGATGCTGCGGGTGTGGATATCATTCTGGTGGGAGATTCATTGGGCAATGTAATTCAGGGTGAAAGCAGCACATTACCGGTTACAATGGATCAAATGATTTATCATACAAAAATGGTTGCAAAGGCAGCCAAACATGCAATGGTTATTGGCGATATGCCATTTATGTCGTATCAATTAAATGAAAGTCAGGCATTACACAATGCAGGTCGTTTTTTGAAAGAGACCGAAGCGACAGCAGTTAAACTGGAAGGGGGCGTCTCTGTTGTTTCCCTGATCAAACGTATGACAGGTATTGGTATACCTGTTCAGGCGCATATTGGTTTAACCCCTCAATCGGTGCATCAAATGGGCGGATATAAAGTCCAACGTGATGAAGAACGATTGCTCAATGATGCCCGAGCGGTTGAAGCTGCGGGAGCATTTTCTGTAGTTCTGGAGGGGATACCATCTGATATTGCAAAAAAAATTACAGAAACACTTACCATACCAACCATTGGTATTGGCGCAGGCGTGCATTGTGATGGTCAGGTATTGGTGTTACATGATATGTTGGGATTGTCCGATCGAAAAGTACCTAAATTTGTCAAACAATATGACCAGTTACTTGAGCGGGTTGATCTGGCTGTTCGTCATTATTGTGAGGATGTTCGGTCGGAAAATTTTCCTGATGAGGCCCATTGTTATAATTAATTGGGATAAGAACAATCTCTGCCTCATATTATTTTTGGCGTAGAACAAAATTCAATCAGGAACGATTTTCGCTGGAAACCTTGAAAATTGAATAATCTAAAAAAATATCATAAAAGTGATCCATAGCTGATGTCGGCATCCATTGATTCATCTCCTTACGTGTTGTAAATGAATTAACAAGCCCCATTTTAGCATTTTTTTCTATCCACAGGGGGTTGTATTCCATCAGATGTACATGTCTCACATGATGCTTTTGTAGAAACGCTGCGATGGCATTTAAATTCTTGGGTGTTGCAGTAATGTTTGGAATAAGGGGTACACGTGGCAAAAGCACAATTTGAGTTTTCCGAATTTCACGAATCAACGTTGCAAAATTATTTAAAATCAATGTATTGTCTTTTCCACAATATTGCAGGTGCGCCTTTGAATCCATCAGTTTAATATCAAAATAGATCATATCTACAAAAGGAACAATTTTTTCCTTAAAACTGTCCCATTGAAAATATCCACAGGTTTCCACAAGCGTATGAATACCTTTTGAACGAAATCTTTGGATTAATTCCGAAAGGCTATCCATATAAAGGGTTGGCTCTCCACCGGAAAAAGTCACACCACCATTTGATGTTTCAAAAAATGGGAGGTCTTTTTCAATTTCAAGCACAATATCTTCAGTATCCATAAATGTTCCCACGCGGCTCAATGCACCTGTGGGACAGGTATCAACGCAGTCAAAACAAGTTTTACAGATATTTCGATCAACAAAAAATGGGTTTTTAGTAGACAGGGCCTTTTGTTGGCAGGTTTCAATGCAATCATTGCATTTGATACACACCCTTTCATCATAAGCGATTTCCGGGCGTGCAATTTTGCTTTCAGGATTATGGCACCATACACAAGAAAGGGGACACCCTTTTACAAAAATGACAGACCGAATACCCGGACCATCATCCAGCGCATTACCTTTGATTTCTAATATGTTTATTTGCATGCAAATATCAATCGTCAGTCATTTTTTTCACCAGTGCCTTATTTTCCAGTTTGATAATTTTGGGCGTAATAAAAATAATCAATTCTTCCTTGTCATCGCTCTTTGAGTGCGTTGAAAATAAAAAGCCGATAATTGGTAGTCGAGATAATAAGGGAACACCACTTTTGCTGGTATTTCGCACAGTTTTCATAATACCACCAATTACGACAGTATCGCCATCATTGACCAGAAGCTCTGTTTTGGCCTGTTTCTTTTGGAAGGATTGTTTCCCATTGACTACCGGCCCCAAGTCATTTTTTGAAGTATCAATCAGCATGCTGACCCGACCATCTTGCGTAATATGGGGTGTGACCTTAAGATCTAAATCCACATCCTTAAATTCTGTAATGGTATTGCCTTTTTCATCCAGTGTATTGATTGGGTATTCAAGACCTTGCTCGATTGACGCTTCTTTGTTATCCAGAGCGACAATTCTGGGAGATGTCAATATGCGAATTTCACCTTTGGATTCCATTGCAGATAGTTGCGCATCAAGCGTAAATGGTGTCAAACCACTCAGTCGTCTAAAATTAATGCCAATATTGCTATTTGCAGCCGCTGGATAATTGACAGCCCAATTGTATCCATAAGTTCCGCCCAGAACATCATATCCTCTTTGCGGGCCAATACCTTCCGCAGCATCACCCGGTTGAATGCCAATGGTACCGCTCCAATTCACGCCAATATCTCTTGAAAAATTGTTGGTAACTTCAATGATGCGCGTTTCAATCATCACCTGAAGATTGGGTTTGTCCAGATTGTATACGACACTTAAAGCACGCTGAATTTTTTCTTTGACATCAGTGATAATTATCGTATTGGTTCGATCATCAACGCTAATGGAACCACGTTCTTTTGTAGAAATTTTTTCAAGGTGTTTTGTCAAATCAGTTGCCCGCGCATAGTTGACAGGTATGTAGTGTGTCATAACTGGTTCGAGTAATTCTTCACGTTTTTTTGCCGCTTTAAATTCAGCCTCAATCTTAGCAATACGTTCCTCCTGTGCACTTTGAATGGTGGTCATCCTGGAAACGCGAATGATATCATTTTCGTAAGTAATGCCCAGTTTGTTCATTTTGAGAATCAAATCCAATATTTGATCCCAGGGCACTGGTTTTTTCAATGTCAGGGTTACCTTTCCTGAGACATCACTATCAATTGCAAAGTTTTGACCGCTGACTTCCCGCAAAATTCGAAACACATTTTTAATATCTGTATCATAAAAGTCAATAGCTATTTTTTCACCAGTGTATTTTTGTTGATTACCTTTTTGCACATAGGAATCTATCATAGTTGATGGCTGAATAAATGAAAAATTGGTGTATTGTTGTGCTAATTTTTCTGTTGTTGAAGGATTCAATCCTGACAATTGTTGAGGCGCATCCGGCATTGAAACAGCAGATTGTGCTTGAACATCCAGATCAGGCTGCACAGGAACAGGTTTGGGTGGTTGAAAAACTGATTTAAAATCAGGTTCAGGTACGACAACTGGCTGTGAAGCTGTTTCCTCTATTGCCATGCTTTGCGTAGGTTCGGCGGGGGGAATGTTCTGCATTGTTGGTGTTTGTTGTGGTTCTTCATTTGCCATAGAAGGCTCTAAATTACCTTTAAAACCAGAGGGGACATACATATCCTGTTGTGGCGCTGATGCAATAACAGGTGTTTTTGGAACAATTGGTGTTTCAGGAATATCCAGCATTGCTTTGGCTTCTTTTGCAGGTAAATCCAGTCCGACATATACTGATAAACCTTCTTCAGAGGGATAGGCCTGAAACGCTGAAATATAATCTGGTACAGTATCGATCACCATACGTACGCGTTTGGGATAGCGAAATGTTCGTACAGCTTTAACAAATGGATTTTCATCCACTGAAAAAGTCATATTTCTATCAGGACTTTGAATATCAAATAAATCAAATACAATTTTGGGTGGATCAGGAATTACCGATGACTTGTAATTCTGAATGGGTTTGCTTGCATTGATTTGAACCAGAGCATTTCTTGAAAATGGGCTTGTTTCAATTGAAAAAGCTGATTTTTTGGGATCCTCAGGTTTTGCAGTCTCTGACAATTCTGATTCTGTCGATCCTGCAGTTTCTGATAAGTCTAATTCATTTGATTGTAGGGGTTCTGCAGGCACTGGCAGAGACATTGGCATAACATCAGCATCAAGTTTTTGTTGATCTGTTTCAGTTGACGCCAAAGGTGCATCGCCTTCAAATTGAACGATAAGCTGATTCCCATCTTGCCGTGTATCATATGCAGTGTCCTGGGATAAAACCATTTCAAGCTTCGAATATGGCCCATTGAGATCTTGCTGACGAACCAGGATGGCTTTGATAATACTACTGCCAGTATCGTTGATATCATTGACCTGGTTCAATACTGTGTCCGGAAAATAAAACACAATGCCCGGTGATGGGACAATATGCTTGACAGATGTATACGTCAATTTGTTATCCGATTGAATAATCACCTGATTGCCCTTGATTTCTACTGATGTAATTGCATTTTGGACAGATTGTTTATCATCCGCAGGTGATTCTGTATCATTGCGGGGTGTTTGCCCGGTGGTCATACACCCATTGAATAACAATAACAGGGCTGTTAAAAACAGCAGCAATTGCCATTTTGAAAAATCAATTATTTTCATATTAAAACTCACTATCCGGCTTGTTAAGTTTCATTTCTTTGGTCACATACAATTTTTTTCCGGCAAGGACTTCTTCAGTTTCCTGGATAATAATTCTATCCAATAATATATCCACCACACGGCCGGAATTTAATCCGATACGGGTTCCGGTTTTGACAATAAAACCGCGACCTGAGGTTTCTTCAACAATTGCCACAGAATGTTTTGATGTTCTCAAGACAGCGGTCAATTTTAATTGACTCAGGTCATATTTTTCTAAAAGGGTTAAAATGCGTGTTCTTCTTTTTTGAATATTTTTGTCAACAGTATCAGACTTGACTGGCGTTGTTTTTTTCTTTTTCGCGATCAGTGGAAGAAAAGGGTCCATTTTTCCTTGAGGTCTATATTTAAGAGGTTTTGGAGCCAGTTTTTGCAAAAGCATTTCCATTTCTGTTTCAGAAGGGGGCGTTGACTTATCGGAAGTATTATCTGTCTGTGGTTTGGGTGATGATACTGCCAGTTGCTGTTTTGTGTCAGGTGCATTGTTTGGGCCGGACTGTTGTGTTGATGTATTCGTTGCCGCAGTTATTTCTTTATCACTCGTAATATCTTTTGATGCCAGTTTCTTTTCTATATTGTTAACTGTAAGAGCTGTGGATTCTGCTTTCTTCGTTATTGAAGGTTGAGAATGCGCCGCTATCATAACTTTTTGGCGAATGATTTTCGGAGTGCTTTCAGGTACAGTTTTTTTCTCCGGTTCATGACATGACATCAGAAAAATAAGACCGATTACGATTAACACCAGTACAAAATATGTTTGATTTTGTTTTTTCATAATACTCAATAATGCTTATTTTTTAATAAATTTATACGTGATCGCCTGACATGTTACTTCCACCAAAGAAATATCATCCGCAGATTCTGCATGGATGACTCTAAAATTATTAATATGAACCAACCGAGATAACTTGGAAAGCTTGTCAAAAAAAACACCGACATTGTGAAAATGACCTGTTAATTTCATAGAAATAGGAATTTCGGCATAAAAATCTTTGACAACTTCCGCTTCAGGCTTGAACAGTGTAAATGTCAGCCCGGATTCCTGTTTCATTCGAGACACACTTTCCAGAAGCCGGCGGATTTCTTCATTTTCTGGCAAAACACGTCTTTCCAGATCAAATCGTTTTTCCGCATCGGCAGCCAATTCTTCAAAGCGATTTAGTTCGCGGGCCTGAAATATTGAACGTGTCAGATCGCCTTGCAGGGTTTCATTTTTTTTGTGAAGCGATTCTATTTCATCAAATTGCGGCAAAATGAACAGAAAAAAATACCCAATAGTGAAAACCACGATCACACCGATAGCTATTAATACACGATACAGCACATGTAATTTTTCGACCAATTCAGCAATTTTATCTAAATATTCTTTCATGACAAGTCCTATAGCGTATTTTGTTTACAATCAATTATAAAATTTGTGAGATGTGTATCTCTTTCAATGGTTCTTTTTGTTGTTGAAATCAGCCTGACCTCTTTAAAATATGGGGTAACAGCGCTATTCATAATTATATTTTTATCTTTTTCAGTCAATTGATCCCCTAGAACAGCATCTAAAACAAATTCAAACTCTTGATCTTCAAAAAACTGAAAATCTTTTAAATCTGAAATTTTGACCAGAAGGGCTTCTGCAATTTTGTTCTTTTTTAGATCATTGATAAAGGTATCAGAAATCCAGATACAGTTTTTGGTCTCTTCCAGTTTTTTCATAAAATCGGTAACAGTGCGTTCATCCATTGCAAGGCCTTGAATTTTTAGCAATTGGTTGTCAAAAGAAATACTTGAAAACCACATACGTTTGGAAATAACAGACTCAGTAATGACATTGAGTAGGAAAATGGCATTATAGCGTTTGAAAGACAATTCTTTGATAATGGATAGTTTTTTTTCAATAGTGCTGATGCGAGTTTTAAGGGTTTTGACCTTTTGAATTGTTTTTTTATAGCGATAAATTTGGGCCTGCTTTTGAGTGGCATCATTTTCAAGCGCAGCAATATCATCTTGCAAAATGGAATGATAAAACTGTAAACATCCCAGGATCAAAAACAAAGAAATAGCAAACAGGATAACCTGTGAAATCAGATTTTCAATTCTTCCAAAGCTCTGTTTTTCGGTTTGAAGGTTTATTCGTATCATTTATCACCTGCTCTTCGTATGCCCAACCCCATGCACACACATGCTTGCGGGGCAATTTTTGCGATAAATTCTGGATCAAGCCCTGATAATGAAATATCAAACATTTGAAATGGATTCATCGGCTCCACAGGTATTTTAAGTTCTTCAGTCATTAATTGAACAAAACCGCCAAGATTGGATGACCCACCACTCAAAAGAACTTTGGATATCATTTTATCCGGATTGGCAGAAAGAAACGAATCCAATGAACGTTTAAATTCAGAAATCCAATACATGAGTGTCGATACTTTAACATCTTGAAAATCTTCGTGGCTCATCAAATCGGATTTACCCGAATATTTTACTTCTTCAGCATCTTCGTAGGAACAATCAATCCGATTACGTATATCTTGTGTCAGAGTATCACCACCAATGGATAAATCTTTCAATTGTAAGGATTGTTTACCCTGAATGATGTTAATGTTGGTTTTGCTTGCACCAATATCAATGAGTGCAATTGTTTCTTCACTTGTATAATTATGGGTATAAATATTCTGAAGTGTAAAGCAGTCAACATCAATAACAGCTGCATTGAGATTAATAGAATTCAATGTATTGATAAAATCAATTACCATATCTTTTTTCGCTGCAACCAGGACGACATTCATGGTATTTGGCTTGCTGCCATCACCCAGAATTTGGAAATCTAGATTGACATCGTTGATATCAAAAGGGATGTATTGTTCTGCCTCGTAATTTATTCGGGAACGAAGTTCAATATCAGTCATTTGCGGCATGGCGATGCGTTTGACAATAACTGAAAAACCAGACACAGAAATAGCTACATTTTTTTCTGTCACATTATGGCGATTAAACAAGAACTCAATTTCTTTTGCTAAAACTTCTGGATCTCGCACCATACCCTCTTGAATAACATCACGCGGAATTGTTTTCATGCCAAACTTTTTCAAGGCCCAAACGCGCTTTTTTTCAATCAGTTCACAAAACTTGATTGTATGAGATCCTAAGTCCAGACCAATTAACTGATTATGTTTTTTTCTGAAGAACATACGTTGTCCTTTCTGACATCTCTAATTGTGAATTTCACAGATAATATTTGTTTTGCCATTTTTATATCAAACCATTCATTTTATCTAGTAGCCATATTCATAATATATCCAGAATTAAGCAATATTTATGCCGTCATACCATAGAGACTCTTTATTTGATTTTTATCAAAAAAAGATGCCTCTATTTATATAGACACAAAAAAAATGAAATTCTTACACAAAAAAAATTTTTTTTTGAAAAAAAAGGACGTATCAATGAAAATTTATGGATTTTTGGGTTGTAAAAAAGGGAAAACCAATTCTTTCAAGGAAAGTCGAACTTTCTTGTTATGCGCATCAGGCACATATGTCTGATAAGTTTGAATTAACAATTCCTCAACTATCAGTCAAAAAATTGAATCAAACCTTTTTCATGTTTTGATGCATCATGAAAGCCCAGATCAATCAATCTTTGAATATAGGTTGGCGTAAATAATAAAAAGCTCAGTAATTCAGAATCAACAAATATAGTTGAATGAAACAATTTTGCCAATAGCTTTCCAGGAATAGCTGGAAAGTTTATTTCATCAGGAACATCTCGAATACAGTCTACTGCAATATGATGTAGATTCTGACTTGGACGAATCATATATGTTTCTATGATGCGATAATCGGCATTTCGATAACCGCGTGTCAATTGATTGATATGATCCAAAAAGTCATTTCCATAAATTTTTTCTCCGCTAGTAATGATGTTGTTGAACATTTCAACACGTTTGAGTTCATAGTCCAGAGCATCAGTAATTAAAAGATTGAGAACTTTCCCCATTAAAAACAACATGCCAGGATTGGGATTTCTACGACATCCTCTGCGTGCAGAACAAAATTCAATTTCAGGATCTTGCGACAGGGCAATCACCAACATTTTGTCCGCACCCAAACGCATGGCTGGATAGATGGGTGTGTTTTGTCGCAAACTGCCATCAGTATAGCAGGTTCCTTTCACTTGAACTGCTGGAAAAATCAGGGGAATCGCTGAAGATGCCATTGCATGTTCCAGTTGAATTTTTACGAAACGTGCTTCTTTTGAATGATCATTGCTATAAATATCTTTTTCTTGTGTATTGTTTTGAAAAAAAATGGTTGATTTGCCTGTACAAACCTCGGTTGCACAAAGAGACAGACCTTTTAGTGTATTGTTGGCAAAACACGACTGAATCCGATCCCAGGGAATTGCCTGTCTCATTTGTTCAAAAAGTGGGGTGGAATTAAAAACGCCAGCAATTGGTGGATGAGGGGCATGGGGAGCGCGTTTATGAGAATGCAAATGGGTCTCATTTCCAGAGCGTCCAACCAGGGTATTGAAAAGGTTAAATAATTCTTTGTAGCCAAAATGAATAATTTTGTCTATTGTAATGGAACGCCAGTAGTCAATCAATTCCTTCGCAGCTATGGCCGGATGATCTGCATGGGATGCCAGAAAACAACTGTTTAATGCCCCGATGCTTGTGCCTGAAAAAATATTAAAAAATGTTTGTGTTTGGCTGATTCTTGGAAGCTCTTCCAATATATATTTTATGACACCGGCTTCATAAGCCCCGCGTGCACCACCTCCGGCAAGGACCAGAGCAATTGATTTATCCGATTTATGCATTTTACCTCCTTGTTTTGTGGTAAAAAAAAATAATTTATTTAGGAAAACGATAAAATCACGTTTCAATTTATTGATATTGTTCATTTTGAGGTAATTTTACTGTCGAGACGTAGTGTGTTACATCTCGACACGACCCTCGTTTTCTGTACGTTCCATTCAAGATAAAATGAGTATGTGATTATGCAAGGCATTCCTTATCATTATTATTGGAGCATATATTGATTGTCTGAACCAATAGTAAGCATAAAAGGCACATGTTTATTATCATGAAATTTATAAAACCAGGGGATTGCAGAAATAAATTTTAGATCAATAATTCGCACGACATTGGAATCCTTTAAGATAGCGGGATAATCTACAAACCATGCATATGTTTTGAGTAATGAATTTGGTGGTGCCTGTTGTAACAATTTATTCAAATCAGCTTTTTCATATGTATGAGGGGGATACAAGTCTATTGCACTAAAAAACGATAGATGCCGCAGTTCATAGTGAGAGGACTTATCTACTATTACTTTCCAGTACAGTGGCGCAAAAAATGCGGGTAAAATATGGATTGAGTGATAATCTTGTTTCAAAATGGTTTTTGCTCGTTCAAGCTGAATGCGTTGAACTATTTTTCCAAAAATAGGATATATCACGATAATACAGATACAACTCATTGCAATGAATTGCCTGTTTTTGGGTTGGAAACGAGAAAGAATAACGCCTGATATCAAAACACCTGTTAAAATAAAATCAATAATAAACACACAGGGGATAGCACAACGATAATTGCTAAAAGGCGAAAACAATTGTGTGCCATATGATGTTATCAGATCTAAAAAAAGGTGCAGGCATACCAATGAATAGGCAAGACATAGAGACCGAAACCATTTGAAATCTTTATTAATAAATCGAAAAAGTCCAGTCAGAATAATAGCCAGAAGAAAACCTCCCAAAAATGAATGACAGAATCCACGATGATACGATAAATACATTTCTTTTCCCATCAGAAAACTGAAATTGTCCATATCCGGCAAACTGGCAGCAATAATACAAAAAATATGGTGTCGTTTTGTTTGGTCTGGCAAACAAAAACTGACTGTCAATCCTGAAAGTGCATGTGTTAATGGATCCATGATTCCTCCAATTTTAGAGCATTAACAAAAGCGTTGATATCATCACGCGTATGCAAGGCGTTCATACTGATTCGAATAATTGATTGACCTGAAGGCACAGTGGGATAACGCGCAGGAAACGCAAGAAAACCATGATTAAATAAGCACTGGCTTATTCTGACACTTTTCATTTCATCACCAATTTTCAGGGCAAGAATGTGGGCATCACCCCTGACATTAAATCCTTCACGAATAAGCAACTGCTTCATCAATTGACTGAGAGCGAAAAGATGTTGACGTCTGTGATCACTATTTTCAATGATGTGAATTAAATCCAAAGCGGATGCACCATGCGCCTCTGGTAATGATGTTGTGTATATAAATGGTGATGAATAGTTGATGAGATATTCACGAATCCATTCTGGGCCCAATACAAAAGCACCGAAAAATCCCAATGCCTTGCCAAATGTGCCCACCGCGACATCAGCAACGTTTCTTGCAATACCTTTTCCCTTATTGCCGAGTACACCAAATGCGTGGGCTTCATCCACAATACAGAACAAACCATATTTCTTACGCAGTTGACTTAAATTGGCTACATCGAGAATATCGCCATCCATACTGAACAAAGATTCTGTCATAACAGCTCGAATCTGATGTTGCTGCGCATTTTTTTTAAGGCGCTGTTCCAAATGAGACAGGGTATTGTGTCGATATCCCACAAATTTGCATTGACTTAGAAGCATGCCTTTGATTGCACTGGCATGAACATGTTTGTCAAAAAAAATGGTATCATCTTTTTCAAACAATGTTGACAAAAGGCCAATATTGGCCTGATATCCTGAGGAAAAAAAGAGGCATGATGGATATCCAAAATAATCTGCCAAAGCCTTTTCAGCTTCATTTATTGCATTGAAATTACCGGAAACCAGTCTTGATGATGATGCTGATGCGCCAAATTTTTGGAAATTGAACGCAACTTTTTGACGCAATATATCAGAACAGCCAAGTCCGAGATAGTCATTTGATGCAAAATTAATCAGTTTTTTGTCATTTATAAAAACGTATTTATCATGACGCCGGTCAATTCTTAGAGGCTGCCGATAGAGGCTATTTTTTCTTTGGAATGATAACCTGTTTTTTATTCTATTTTTGAGCATCAATACACAATGATATTTGTAAATTGTGATTTATCATTTAATTCAACAGAAATTTCTGACTGACCACTTGACAATCCCTCAATCAATCCATTGGTGACACTTATGATATCAGGATTTGATGAAATCCAGGTAACGCGGTTTGTAATATCATTGATTGTACCATTTGTATAATAGCCATTTGCATACAATTGTCTTGTTTCGCCTATCTCAATGGCAATTGTTTCCGGAGAAATTTGAATTGAAAACAGGCCAGGCTCAAGTATGATTAAACTTGAATATCCGATCTTGTCTTGAAACGTCGCATTGATTCTGGCAGTTCCCATAGAAACAGCTTTGACAAGGCCTTTGTTTGGAATATCGTTACTCACACGTGCAACAGTGATATCTGATGATGTCCAGGTCACTTTATCTGTCATATCACTGTCGATTTCATCGGAAAAGATACCAGTTGCTGAAAATTGAGACATATTACCAAGGGGAATGGATATACTTTGCGGATTCACAATAATTGAATCCAGTTCAGCATCAGAGACAGACAAAAATGTTGTACCTGTCAAGGATTCGTAGACAGCCATGATTGTTGTCATACCTGGCGATTCAGCATCAATACGTCCTTTATGCATGTCATCAATGAATATTGCCACCTGCGGATTTGTAGAAACCCACATTACCTGATCAGTAATGATATCAACAGTCATATCAGAAAACACAGCTTCAGCTGTGAATTGTTCCTGACTAAAAAGAGGAATGATCTCATTTTGCGGGGTGACAAGGATTTGTTCCAATACGGCTTCAGATACGATCAGATGAACATATGTCGAGATGTTACTCAAACTGGCCCAAATTTGTGTTTCTCCCACTGCAACAGCTTCGATAAGCCCCTTATGTGTTTTTAGATTGCTTACACTTGCAATAGAATGATGATTGGACTGCCATAGCACCTGTTCTGTAATGTCTGGTCTGGTGTCATCACTATATATGCCAAAGGCACGTAATTGTTTGGTAAATCCTTTTGCAATTGTAAATGTACTATTGTCGGGTTGAATCTGAATTTCTGTAAGAACACCATTGTAAACAGTTATATCTGCTGTTGCCATTGCGCCATCATATTCCGCCACGATTTGCGTTTTGCCCGGGGATAATGCACGAACGTCACCTTTCATATCTTTTTCATTGTTTATAGTTGCTATGGCAAGATTCTTTGAAGACCAGGTTGCTGCATTGGTTATAATTTGCGTGGTTTGATCGGAAAAAAAGCCCTTGGCTTTGAATTGTTGTGTGTTATTGGGATGTAAAGATGGATTTTGCGGAGTAATGGTCAAATGGGTCAATATGGGTGAAGTAACCAAAATATCAAAAAAATCATTATAAGTGTCAAGGCTTGCGCTAATTTGAATTTCTCCCATCTCATAAGAAGTCACAACGCCAGATTCAGACGTACACATTGTTGCAATAGTATTGTTTGAAGTTGACCAGGTGACTTGATTTGTAATATCAATCCATTCGTTTGTTTTTTCAAATCTGCCATACGCATGTAATTTTGATGACATTCCCGCAGGAATTGTTGATACTTGATCGCCTTCAATTTTTATTTCAACAACAGCACCATAAAGCGTATTACGTAAATGTTTCTGTGCGGATTTGATTGTCGGTAAGGTTATCCCTGTTTGCTCAGGGAGACTTTTTGATATAGCTGATTCAAAACTGTTTACATCTTGATCAAAGTTAATTGAAATATTATTGTTCAACAGCAAATTATGGATCATTGGTGTAATCAAGATACCATTTTCTGGATTCTTATCACTATCAAGTGCCTGTAAAAAACGACATAAATTGGTAACACAGGGCGCGGCAATGTCTGTTACATCAGGAAATAAATCCATCGGCGTGATTTTCGCCTGTGCTGTGGTCTTACCGATAAAAACATCTCCAACATAAAAACTGATTGACTCTTTGTCTCGATATTCAAAGGTACCCTTGCTATCTGTCGTTCCGGATAGTGTATTGGTCATGTAGGTTAAGCCCTCAACCGCACTGTCAAGAAAAATTCCTGTATTTACAGGTTCCGGAGGGGTGTAGTTGTTACCAGCCCCACAGCCCGCAAAAATAGCTATTATTGCAAGGATCAGTATATTTTTGATATTGTTATATTGTTTGCTATTCATAAAAACCTTCTGATTTGATTATCTTCATGAAATATTTGTGTAAAAAATAGTAATTATAGCAGCTTGATAGTTTGTGTCAACTTCTTTTTGCAATATTCATACAGGCCTGTAAATATATTCAACTTTTTTAAATAAAAAACTAAAAAAATCATTTGATATTTGACATCTCTTTATTTATTTCCGACATGTCTCCATAAAACATCCTCCGCCAGTATCCTCTTGAACTGTTTGAATTATTTTGCTATTTGCGTCAATCTTTAAATTCAAATAAATATCTGGCGATAAAGATGTTGTTATTTCTGGACCATCGGAAAAACGATAAAGAATGTCTGCTGAAATGCTTTGTTGCCCCATAACTATTGCAGGAGGTAGTAACGTATATGAAAAATTGACATCATCTGCAATGCCGGAAATCCATACAAAATTTATGGAATTATCAGTCACTTTGGCTTCGGAAGGTGGACGAGCGCCATCAGTTGAAATAAATGTCCATTGAAATGGTATCGAAACACGCATGCTTAATGCAGAGATATATTGATGATATGGATTTTCAATACGTGATTGAATAACAAGGGGTATGTCAGGTTCATAGGTTGTAACTTCGCAAAAATGAGTTGGAACAAGTTGATTTTTACAAAATGTGATATTGACGTTCATATCTGAAATAACATGTAGATTTAATTCATTATTTGTCAATAACTTTGATTCATCATTTACATAGACACTTTCAATTACGTAACCACTATTAGGCGAGATCTGTATCTGTTGTATTGAACCATAGTCTACATTTAATAATCCTGATGGATAAGCTGTACCGCCATCGGTTGTTTCAATCAATAACTGATATTTTATTTTTTTGAAGCGAACATCAATTGTATGATTATCATTGACAGCATCAAAAACATGATGAAGTGTTGCAGGAACAGATTGATTATCCACAGATAATGTATGGATTGTATATCCGGTTTCAGGCTGAATTGTAAATGTTTGGGCATGGTTGGCGGCGATAATTATCGTACCCGATGGTGTTATCTGTCCACCTGAACCAGAAGTGGCTGTAATGTAATATCCGGATGATGCCAGTAGCAGGGGATTGGGGAGGACATCAGCATATAAAGGATTATCTACACCATGTTCTCTATATTTGACAAGTGCTGCGATGGATTGAATATCAGACTCGTTTTCATGAATTTCCAAATCATACTGTATATTTACGTCAGAAGGTATATTTACCCAGTATGTCTTAATTAGCCCATCATTGATTTCTAATGGAAGGCTTGAATCAGAAAAAGAGATAAATTCCCAATTATCGGGAATCTTGATCTCCAAGCCAAGCGATGCAATATTTGTATCGCTATATTCAATGATCGTTGACAATGTAATACGAGTTGTATTGGAAGATATTGGCGTGTCTGTATGGTGAGTGGCCCTTATTTCTGATGATGCATTTGATGGTATACATGTGTATATACAAATTAACAACGCTATTATGTAATAAACATTTTGTTTCATATTTTTTAACACCTCATAATAAATATTTTAAATTCTTTGAGTGAAACCTAAATTGCCGGTAAACCGAAACCAGACCTAAGAGCAAAACCAATGTAATGGCGAACCTTATTTCCACCTCCGAACAATAACCAGAAACGATCCTATATTCGAACCCCATGCATTTGTTTCCAAACATTGGTTTGATCCCAGTCGCCAGTTTGGATTATTATCTTATCTGAGAGTATTGCAAGATTTACAACTGGTAACTGAATATTCCTAAAGATGTGACGCCATTTTCTTAGGAAATCTCTGAAAATAAGTTCCTCATTTCTGAAAGAGTCAATTCTATTCATTTTGAACCTGGATTACGCTGAAGAAGATGAATAAGATGAAATCAAACACTTTTAATTTATCTTAATCATCTTCTTCAGGGGCGCATTCCCAAAAAGTCGGACTTTTTTAGAGAGAAACATTGAAAAATGATGAATTTCGGCAAACCCAAGAACAGCGTAGGGCTAAAGCCCAACGCTGAATGGAAAAAGGACGCTAAAGCGCCCTCAAGTTACATAGGTACTGAATTGGTTGCAGACTGATTTTATCCATATTGAGAAGATCAACCAATTTATTGATAATTTGCTTAATGGTATTGAGGGCGCTTTAGCG
>Ga0272440_1001849_pt1 | contig 16935 bp, 10 predicted proteins | sample SSMMMBAug17_FD_192440 | JGI IMG/M metagenome (GOLD analysis project Ga0272440, IMG submission 192440) | Marine sediment archaeal communities from Little Sippewissett salt marsh, Falmouth, MA, United States - SSM-MMB-Aug17 | ecosystem: Environmental > Aquatic > Marine > Wetlands > Sediment ... | reverse complement strand
TAAGCAGTCTTTTATGTGTTGAATTGCGGCGTGCGCATAAGCATTGATAAATTCATTGCCATTTGGGTGAATGCAAGCTTCAAGTGAATGAGTCAAAGCGATCATTGCAGTCGATGCCAACAACAAAGTTTCTGGCGATTTGAATAAAACTGGATCAATCACCACCAGGTCTGGCATCAGAAAATGGGATGTATATGCCTTATTATCAACAAAGGCATATCGTGTGATTTCAAATCCATTACCCCATGCTGTGGGAATAGCAATAAATGGTAAAAGGCGATGTTTAATTTTATTTACGCCCGCAAGCGAGTTTAAGTCGTCAGGTTTGCCGGATACAGCGATATTTAAACCTTTTGCAACATCCATTGCAGCTCCTGCTCCCAGTGCAATGATGGAATCAAAGCCTTTATATAGAAATTTTTGCGATAAATTGCGTATGGTTTTTACATCTGCTGTTTTGGGAACCCCTTCAAACAAGCCAAACGGCATTCCCGAATCCTTGAATGCATTGATGATATGTTTACTTAACCCTTTGTCGGCTGTGAGTTGATCTGTGATGACAATAGGGCGTTCAGCATCCAATGCTTTCAGTTCGATAGGAATATGATCAAGCGCTTTTTTACCAGCATTGGTTTTGACCGGACAAATAAATTCTATCGTTGATTCTTGCATAATTTTTTCCTTTTTATGATACGGATTACATCAATAGTACTATGATGGACTATTGATCGTATTGATCATTTTATATCTGGCGTTATGTATGAACTTTCAGGCCCCCTGATATAACAGTATTAGAATCCTAAAATGGTTCGAAGATAAATTTTGAATCGCCCTTTTACTTTTCGGTCCATCGGCCATTGAGGATAGCGTTTTACAGCAAGCTTTGCAATAATTTTCGGCAGAAGATAAACCTCAACCATGTCTAAAATTCTTACAACTGCAAAAGCGCTAGGAATGTCACCATCAACAGTCAAGCGATCATTACAGCTTGAAATAGCAGTACTTTCCTGAAAGGTAAATAGTAAAAACGCAGCTTCCAGATTTTTCATTGTCATATCAACATTGATTGATTTACCTTTTGGATCGCAACCCATATATTTGACACGACCACTAATATCCTTTCCCACTATCATGCGTGGTCCATCAGGTGAGACGCCCAGAGAAAACAAAAATTGATCTGGTAGCGCATCAAATTCTTTTTTTATCTCCCCGTCTGCTTTTGCAGCAGCCTGAATTGCACGTCCCACAAACCATAGCATTATGGCTGTGTATATGCGTTTCAATCTTTTTTTTCCAGGGATAACATCTTTATATTCGCCCACTGTGTCCTCCTAAATATTATGCTGTTGATATAATATTTGTTTTTTATTCAAAACAAAACTTTATAAAAGATTCTTCCTTTTTATTATGGTTTTGACGTCGATTTATTGATTTTGTGATTACACTATCCTTTAAATAACTAACATAATTACATGATTTAAGACATTTCCAGTCTGACAGATTACACCTGCCAGACTGAAAAAAATGAAAAATAGTATATTATCTAAGGATAACCTGAGTATTACCAGATTCGTTTAAGCTGTAACCATTATAATCGCTTCGACAGGACATTTAAGTTCACAAAAACCACAGCCAATACAGTTATTGTTTTCTGGTAAATATGGAAGCAGTCTTTCTTGCTCTGTTTCTTCAAGATCCGGAATAAGAATACATTCTACAGGGCAAATATCAACACAGCTTAAACAAGCCGTACATTTTGACAATTCAAACTGTGGTCGATCCCATTTAGACCGCTTTACAATTTTGCATTGCACACCAAAATTGTCGTATATTGCACCTTTGGGGCATATTTTCCCACAGGCACCGCAATCAATGCACAAATTTTCATCAATTTTTTGAACACTTTCCTTTTCACCATAAATGGCATCACTGGGACATAGGCGTTTGCATACCTCGCACCCTATACATTCATCTTTTATGGAATATGCCATGATTGTACCCCTTATACAAATTATTAATTAATCCCCAACTTTTGTTTGGTTTCCATTGTTGGTTTTCCGGTTTCTGAATCCCAACCAAAATATTGCCAGTATTCGCTCATCAGTCTGTCTAGATTGACAGACCGTCCTTTGTTCGCCCCTTTTGTTTGTAAAGGCTGTCCAAGGGTTCGTAAGGGCATTTTTATATTTTTGGGTTCAATACCATGTTTTACGTTGAATTCTTGCTTTATTGTCTGGATACGTTGTCCGATTTCCATAATTTCTTCCGGCGTTTTATTCCAACCGGTAGCTGCGTTTAGCCAATCAAACAATGGAGTTCGTGTCGATCCCAGGAATGCTCCAAACATACATGCGCCCACGCCATTTATGATATTCATATACTTACTGCAGGATGCCGCCATATGAGTCTTTTCATCATCTACAGTATATTTTGTATCTTTATGATATAAAATCTTGGGAACTGGCAAGTTTTTAATTTTTTTCCAAAGTTGAAACATTTCATAATATAGAAAAGCGCCAATGGTATGACGTCCAGGAGTCGGTTCCACAGCGTAATGAATGGCAAAACCAGGATCACCGCGGCCATCATGAGCAGCAGGTTCCTGACCGCCTGAATGAATTGCATACTTTTCAGACCCTTTACCTATTTTTCGAGATGCAACGCGGACGCCATCCGCCAGAATATCGCCAATGCCTTTACGATCAATCATCATTTGAAGCATTTCTACCATGGCATCAGTATTACCCCAGGTTAGTTCAACCCCATCAGTATCTTCTTTGGTGATAATTCCATTTTCATAGCACTCAATGGCAAATGATAAGACATGGCCAGCTGATATGGTATCCATTCCGGCACGGTTTAACATTTCATTCATGTAAAAAATGCTGTCCGAGTCTTGATTCATACACAATGCCCCCAAACAGATGACAGTTTCATATTCTGGCTTGTGAGTTTCCTCATATTTTCCAGACATGGTACAAATACCACCACATCCCAGAGGACAGGAGTAACAATGGTACTTAACGACTTCGCAATCAGTAAAAACATCGGGGTTTACAATTTTTGAGTGGCTGACTGGCCAATCTGCACTGGAACCATCCCAATTCTTTATGGGGGAATCTCCAATTTCAACACTCAATTGATTCATGGACACTGTTCCCCATTTTCGAAGCATAACTTTATAGAGCATCCCATCCATAATTAATTGATGGGGCAAAAAACGCATCAGCTTACCAACATAGGCTGTTGCCGGGCCAGTAACAAAAGGTGGCTGAAAATTAACCCATTTGTAACAAACTTTGCTTAACCGTTTCATCTCGTCGTAATTGTGGGGTTCAATGGGTTTATTTCCATTCAAAACAAGGGCTTTTAGTTTTTTTGACCCCATGACCGCCCCAAGACCGGATCGTGCAGCAATTCTTCCACGATCATTGCAAACACCTGAAATTAAAGAGCAATTTTCTCCTGCCTGGCCAATACATGCCACACGCGGCGTTTTTCCCTTTTGGGAGTAACGCTTAATTAACATTTGCTCGGATTCAACAGCATCTGTTCCCCAAAGATCAGATGCATCTCTTAATTCCATGGTTTTGGAATCCATATAGAAGTATACCGGTTTTTCACTCAGCCCCTTAAATAAAATACCATCATAACCACACTGTTTAATTGCAGGTGAAAAGTTACCACCGCAATTGGCATCGCCCCACGTACCGGTCAATGGGGACTTACCAACCACCATCCATCGACCTGTAAATAAGCTACCTGTTCCGGTAAGTAAGCCGGACATAAAACCAATATAGTTATCCGGACCAAGTGGGTCGGCATTGACAGGTATTTTGTTGTACAAATAATATGCACCTAAACCTGTCCCGGATAAATATTCCTCGTAAACTTTATCGGGAATTTCTTCCTCAAAAAATTCATTTTTTGACAAATCGACAATCAATAGTTTGCCCATATACCCTTTACCCATAAAACCTCCCCATAATAGTGTCCAAAATATTTCAGAGATTAATTCAATTAATTAATTGCATTAATTAAATGTATTACTTTTTTTTGTTCTTTTTATAAAAATTTCCAAAGACAGGCGGATCATCATCCGCTTTTTGCCTGATGGCTATTGTTTTCAAGAAATAATCGTCCTTGAAACGTTTTTCGATCTTCCAATCGTTGATGAATAAGATTCAAAGTAGCATGCTTATTCAATGCCCAGGTTGGCGCAATCAATTCATGTGGATGTGGGTCGCCAGTTAATCGTTGAAGAACAGTTTTTTTTGGTAAACGTTCAATAACATCGCACACCCAATCAGCATATTGTATGGGATATAAACATTGATATTTGCCATCGCGATACATCTTTTCCATTGGTGTGTTTTTGACAATATACAATAAATGAATTTTCACTGCATCAAGTTCTAATGTAGCAACCGCATTTGCTGTTTGAATCACATGATTTCGTGTTTCAAATGGCAATCCTAAAATTAAATGGGCACACGTTAAAAGCCCTCGCCTTTTCGTCGCTGAAATAGCGTCAAAGAATGACTGTGAATCATGTCCTCTGTTAATTCGTGTCAATGTTTCATCATGAATGCTTTGAAGGCCATATTCAATCCATACCAGTTTTTCTTTATTATAAGACTGCAACAAGTCCAGTATCTCATTAGAAACACAATCAGGACGAGTTCCAATACAAAGACCAACAATATCAGGTACAGACAATGCCTCATCATACAACGACTTCAAGTGTTTTACCGAAGCATATGTATTTGTATGCGCTTGGAAATAAGCCAAAAACTTTTTTGCTTTATACCTTTTATACAGTCGTTTCTTCCCAATAATCAACTGATCTTTGATTCGCATATGGTTAGCAAGGCCAGTGCCAGATCCGCGTTCATTACAATAGATACATCCTCCTGTTGAGATGGACCCATCACGATTGGGACAGGTAAGACCAGCATCAATGGTAATTTTTTGAACCCGACAACCAAAACGGGCACGTAGATAATTATTTAATTGAGTGTATGGTTTAGACTGCAAAACTAAATATAAAGCAAAAAAAAATCACATTCAGACTGCTAAGCTAAGCATAAGGCATCATACGTTTCAAACATTTTGAATTGGTCTGATCTAACACATGCCCCTGCCTTAGTACGCGTTTACGTTTGGTTGATTTTTTTGTCAAAATATGATTGGCATGTGATTTGGAAAATTTAAATTTTCCTGAACCTGTTTTTTTAAATCGTTTGGCTGCAGCCCGATTTGTTTTGATTTTTGGCATAACGAATAGCACTCCTTCTTATTACTAATTATTTGGGTGCCAATAGCATAAACATGTTTCGTCCTTCTAACTTTGGCATTTGTTCAACAACTGCCACATCCACGGTTGCTTCAATAACTCGCTGTAACATTTCTTTACCTTGATGGGTTAATGTGATTTCCCGCCCACGAAACATGACAGATACTTTGACCTTATCCTTTGCTTCGATGAAGCGTTTAATATGTCCAATCTTGGTAGTTAAATCATGATCACCTGTTTTTGGGCGAACCTTAATTTCTTTAATGTTAACTGTTGATTGTTTTTTTCTGGCCTCTTGTTGCTTTTTTTGTTGCTCATATTTAAAACGGCCAAAATCCATAATCTTACATACCGGGGGATCTGCATTTGGCGAGACTTCAACAAGGTCAAGTCCAAAGTGTTCGGCTTCTTCCAAAGCACGATTTTTTGATAACACACCAATCTGTGTACCATTCGGATCAATAACCCGAACTTCTCTCGCTCTAATTTGGTGATTGATGAAAACTCGTTTAGCTATGTGACACCTCCTGATGGTTGCCTAAAATACATTTTTTTACGCATTTTAGAGTGAGTCATAGTTATCCACATCATTTTTCTATTTCATTGATGGATAAAAACAAACATTTTTTATTTATTAAAGTGATTGCAGAAAATCAAGAAAAATATTATTGAAATAAATCCATTTCCAACTTACGTTCATCAATATGATGACAAACTGATTCAATAAAATTATCCAGCGGCACACCATAGGCGATATGCCCATCCAATCGTCGAACTGATACTGTATTATTTTCCTTCTCTTTATTTCCAAGAGTTACAATCAATGGGATTTGGCTTAGTTGTGCATCTCGAACTTTTTTCTTCAGGTTTTCAGAACGTCCATCTATCTCAGTACGAATATTTTTTTTCTCCAGTTGTTCTTGAATTTCTTTCATAAATGGAATCAGGTCGTCATTTAATGACATTAATATTACCTGCACAGGCGCCAACCACAATGGAAATTTTCCAGCATAATGCTCGACCAGGATACCTAAAAATCTTTCGATAGAGCCATATATGACACGATGAATCATTATCGGCCGTTTTCTTTCATTGTTCGGTTCAATATAGGTAAGATTAAAACGTTCTGGCAAAGACATATCCAATTGAATGGTACCGCATTGCCAGGTTCTTTTTAGAGCATCCTTTATATGTATATCAATTTTAGGACCATAGAAGGCACCATCGCCTTCATTGATGCGGTATGGCTTTCCATATATTTCCAGTGCCTCTTGCAAACCTTTTGTGGTTCGCTCCCAGTCTTGCGCATTACCAATAGATTTTTCAGGTCGTGTGGATAATTCCAAATGAAATGTCAGCCCAAAAGTTGAATAAATTTTTTCAACCAGATGAATAACTCCCAGAATTTCATTACAAATTTGCGATTCAGTCATGAAAATATGTGCATCATCCTGATGAAATGCGCGCACCCGAAATAAACCATTGAGAACACCGCTTAATTCATGGCGATGCACCAGGCCGATTTCTCCAACCCGAAGCGGTAATTCACGATAAGAATGGGGTTTCATGCCAAACAATAGCATCCCACCTGGACAATTCATGGGTTTAATAGAATAATCTACATCATCAATTGTTGAAACATACATATTTTCACGATAATTATCCCAATGACCACTGCGTTCCCATAAACTTCGATTGAGCATAATCGGTGTTTTTGTCTCAACATAACCTGCTTTGCGATGTTCGTAACGCCAATAATCTAACAATTCGTTCCAGATGACCATGCCTTTTGGATGAAAAAAAGCCATCCCAGGTGCCTCTTCATGAAAGCTATATAAATCTAGTGCCATTCCAATTTTGCGATGGTTCCTTTTTTTGGCTTCTTCAAGAAAGTTTAAATAGGCTTTTAGCTCTTTTTTATCAAAATATGCGGTACCATAAATGCGTTGAAGTTGCGCGTTGTTCTGATCAGCGCGCCAATAGGCACCGGAAACTTTAAGCAATTTAAATGATTTGATAAAACCTGTATGCGGCACATGAGGCCCACGACAAAGATCAGTAAAGTCGCCCTGTTCATATAGTGATATTTCTCCATCACTCAGCTCTGAAATCAATTCAAGCTTATAGGGCTCATCTTTGAAAAAAGTTTGGGCATCTGATTTGGAAATTAGTTTCCGATGAAAAGGCAATTTTGCTTTTATCATTTTTTTCATTTCAGCTTCAATTTTAGGGAAATCAACGTGTGAAACCGGCTCCATATCTATATCATAATAAAAACCGTCCTCAACAGTAGGGCCTATGGTTAGCTGGGCTTCAGGATACAAATGTAAAATTGCCTGTGCCATTACATGCGCAGCACTGTGACGCATAATTTCAATTGCTTCCGGATCTTTTGATGTGATAAATTGAATTGCGGAAGAACTGGTAACTGGTGTATGTAAATCAACAAGCTCATCATTTACACGCATTGCCACACAATTGCGTGCAAAATCGGCTGATATGGTTTCAGCAACCTGTGAACCGGTTAATGGAGATTCAAACTTTTTTTGACTGCCATTAGGAAACGTTAACTCTATCATTAGTATGGCCTCGTTATACACAACCAGGAAATTCGTCTGTTACCTGGCTAATAATTAAAAAGAAATCTATTTGGCTTTCCCATCTGCAAAACTCTGTCAAGGAATATACCTATCGAACCTCAGACAGTTCAGATCAATACCTTTTCAAAGAGATTTAAATGGGAGAGGTTCTTACAGAATTTATTTGAAATGTTTAAATAAACCTTATAAAATTAATTAGATTATAAAAAAATCAATAGCAGGTCAAGAAAAAAATAAATTCATTCTATATGTTTCATTCAGAACATAAAACGTCTATATGTATCTTCTTTAAATTTCGGGGTAACCAAGCGCTGGAGTCCCAAATCTTTAGATTTGGGCGTCAGTTCTTTTTTGTAACTCCCAAATCTAAAGATTTGGGACTCCAACCTTAATTCGATATTTAAAGAAGATACGTCTATATATCATTTTGTGTTTTCATTCCATTAGATGTTAGTTACAAATCATATCTATTAGTTGTTCTGCATTGATAGGCTTTTCAATCAATGCATTTGCGCCTGCCTGAATGGCCTTTGTTCTTGTTTCATCAGAAGTATCAGCAGTCATAACCAGAATTTTTGCTTTCTTCTGTGTGCGTTGGGATAAATTTTTTTCAATTTCCCGAATGGCAATGATCGCCGAAAGACCATCCAATTCAGGCATTTCAATGTCCATTAAAATAATATCATAGGGCATTTCCTGAAATCGCTCCACAGCTTCCTGTCCATTATTGGCAAACACTTTTAGCCAGTCGCTAAATTCTGATAAATAATACTCCATAAGTAAATGACTGTTCGGGCTGTCATCAGCAATGAGAACTCGCCTGGTATAGGTGCTGGTGTCATTGATTGCTGTGGACTTGTTGTCTGGTAAAATCAATATAAACTGAGTTGAATGCGCAGTACTGGAACGAATTCCTAAAGTTCCCCCGTGGGCTTTGGCGATAAGCATGGCAGTGTAGGCACCCTTGTGCTGTTTTGATGTATCAGCGGGCCGAACAAAAAAAGTATTCAGTGAATTCTCAGATAATGGGACCTGGCATTGAATGCTGATATGCAAATCTGTTTCTTGATGTAACGATATTGATATCTTTTGCTTGTCGGGCGATTGTTCGATGATATCTCCCAGTAAAAGGCTAAACATGACATACAGCATATTACAATCACCCCATATTTCAAATACCTGATCCCAGGATATGGGGGCATCGTCCATGGTAAAATGGATATCCAGTGACTTTGCCAATAGAATTTCAGAAAAATCTGTCGTAAGTTTTTGAAAAATATGATTAAGGTTGCATTGACGACAGTTGAGTGCGTACTCATCAGCTTCAATCTTGAAAATATCTAAGGCTTGTTGAAGCTTGTCTAGCATTTTTCGTGCATTTTGATGAATAATTTGAGACCAATCAATCAGATCTTTTTTGCCTACCTGGGTTTTAACTGCCATCAACTCGGACAAACCGATCACACGGCCCAAAGCATCCTTCAACTCTTGTTTCAGTAGCAATTCCAGGTCATTCAATATGTATTGCGCTTGTCTCTTCCATGACATTTCAATTCCGGCAATTAATATTTTGTGAGGATCAGTATTATGTTTGAACAATAATCGTCCTGCAATAGACAGGTATAGATATGTATGATCTTTACAAATAATTGCTATTTCAATGGGTTGCGTTTGCGTTTGCGTTTGGATTTGACGCATGAATGTCTGTGTAAATGTTGATTGCCAGTCTTTGGGGATCAAGTCAACCAGTTCCATATTTTGGATATCCTGAAGGCTGTAACCGCAAAGTTTTAAAAAAGATTGATTGGCTTCTAGAATTTTACCTTGACAATTCAGAAAAAGTAATGATTCCTGACAGCACCCAAAAACTGTTCGGAATTGATATTCCCATTCTTTCAGACCAGCCTGAACCTCCTGTAAAGAAGTTCTTGTTTTTTCTGTAATTTGATAAGAATCTTCATAACTTTCATATAGTTGATTGTATTCTGATTGTGTTTCTTTTAGTTTTAGTAGCATCTGCGAATACGTGTGATGTATTTGTTTCGCCAAAAAACCCGTTTCATCATTTCGTAATGCAAGCATGGTGAACAAATTATCCGATGCTGGTTTTAAGTCTTCGATTTGCTTTCCCATTTGAATAAGCCTTTGTGAATGACGAGACATAATTATATAAAGTGCTATCCCAATAGAAATTATGCCGCTTATCCATATGCCAAAAAACCATATCATATTGGAAAAAAGCAAGATACTAAGATGTTGATCCAGACGTTTTTTTTCCCGATCAACAGCTTTTAAATGAAATACAAGTTTCAGCATTCCCCACACGTCATATTGAATAATAATTGGGACTGTGCATTCAATAAATGTTTGTTTTTGTTTTGTGATAAGGCGAGATTCAATTAAGCCAACAAGTAATTTTTTGTTATGTGCATCTTTTGTTTGTAAGGAAATATATCTGGTGGGCTTTGTTTGATGATGAACATAACCATTGGTATCTATAATATAAGCATTAAGCAAGGATTCGTCTTGTTGAACCATTTTATCAACAGCCTCAAAAACTTCAATATAACGAAACGATTCAATGTTCGTAGATATTTGTTTCACCATGCCCGCGCCAGTTAATTGTTTTTCGTGGGTAATGCGAGCAATAAGGTTTGATAAGTATTGTTCATTTTTTGCCTCGAGCAGTCGTTGGCAGGTATCATAATAAACAGTCATGTAAATAATACCTAGGATTCCCATTCCAAGAAAAATCCAAAAAAGAATCCTGGCAGTGATACCATAGTTAAATGATTTTTTCACAGTTAATTTGTCGGATTTCACATTTCACCTGATGCCATTAGAAGAATTTTGATAAAAATTCTTTTATTCATAAAAAATGGGCAATTGAAAACAAAACAATGTACCATTTCCAGGCTCACTGATGCAATTAATATTTCCATTATGCAATTGAAAAATCATGCGTGATGCTGCAAGGCTCAAGCCCAGTCCTTTATGATGATGTTTTATATCTTGAATACCAAATGGCTCAAAAATGATTGCCTGATGTTCATGAGGAATTCCTGGCCCCTGATCTGAAATACAGGCTTTGCATAAATCTGACTCAGTTTCAATCGCAAGTCGTATTTCCCCATTTACTGGTGAGTATTTAATTGCATTTTCTAAAATATTTTGCACTGCAATCTGAATATAATACCAGTCCGCTTGAATACAGAAATCCTGTCGATTTTGCCATGTAACTTTAATGTGTTTTTGAGTCAATTGGTTGTGTAGATCATCCAATAGGCTGTCAAATAATAACAGAAGGCTAACAGATTGCATTTCAATGGTTTGAACTTGTGACAGCCGATAATATAGTGTTATCTTCTCAATAAATTGTAATAGTTGCGCAGCACTACTATGTACAACATTGAGCATTTCAATATGATCCTGAGAAAAATCTTCAGCCAATAATAGTTCAGTGGCACCAATAATTCCATTCATGGGCGTTTTTGTCTCATGCGAAAGTAATGCCAATAAGTTGGATTGGTTGTTTTCAATTTCTTCAACACGTTTAAGGCGTTTAAAAACATTTATTTTTGCCATTAATTCATCTTTATCAAATGGCTTGACAAGATAATCATCCGCCCCATTTTCATAGCCTTTGAGACGTTCCTCAAGCAAGCCTTTTCCAGAAACCATGATGATTTTAATAAACTGGTATTTTGGCTCTTGACGAATTTTACGGCAGACATCATACCCGGAAATTCCCGGCATCATAATATCCAGCAAAACGATGTCCGGTCGAAATAAGGGTAAAACATCCAGTGCTTCTTCGCCGCTTTCTACATATTCACAAACAAACTGATCCTCTGAAATAAATACGTCTTGAAAAACAAACAGATTCATCGAATCATCATCTACAATCAGTATTCTCGTTTTTTCCATTTTATTCCTCTATTTTTTTTGAAGACAAGGATTGAATGATACGTGAATGTGTAGACCGCAAAATGAACTGAAATTTGGCCCCCCTATCATGATTGTTTTCCATCCAGATCATTCCACCATGATCATGAATTATTTGTTTACAGATCGAAAGTCCCAAACCGATGCCTCCAGAGCCACTGTTCGTTCTGCTGCTTAAGAAGAATTTGTCGAAAATTATTCTCTGTTCATCTTCAGGAACACCAATACCCTGGTCTATAACAGATATTTTTATATCTGAGGGTTCATTATCATTCGCGACGGAATCAACACAAATATATACTTTACTTTTCTCAGGGCTAAATCTTATGGCATTGATAATGATATTCTGTAATACTTGTATGATTTTATCAGAATCAAAACAAGCTTCCAGTAGCGGTTGTTTGATTTCCACAACTGGCTTGATATCCTTTTTTGTAAACATTTGTTGAAGTTCGGAAATTGCAATATCAACGACAGGCTCAATGTGTGCTGTTTTGAATTGATAGGTTTGTATTCCAGATTCCAACCGGGAAATATCTAATAAGTCATTGAGTAATGGCAACAAACGGTTACCTGCTTCATGAATGTTCTTAAAATAAGCATAGATTTTATCTTTTGGCAAGGATTCAAAATTTTTTTCACCTGATTTGGCGCAGTGCAAAATCATTTGCATTGGGGTACGAAATTCATGAGACATATTTGAAATAAACTCACTTTTTGCATAGTTGGCTGCTTCAGCTGCATCTTTTGCATCTATAATCGCTTTTTCAGCAATCAATGTTTCTGTGCAATCTCTTGATATATGGTAAATTGCAGATCTATCGTGCCATTGGCCTTTTGTTATTTTTGTTTCAACAGGTATGGAATCTCCATTATTCTTAAACAGTGACATTCTGAATATGATATTGTGACCAGATAACACTTTTTCATATTGTTTTAAAATCACTTGATGGTAATCTTTTGGAATCAAGTCATTGTAATGCATATGTTCAATTTTTTTATCAGTAATTTGTAAATGTTTTTGTGCACCTTGATTGGCCGCAAGAATTTGCCCCTCAGTATTTGTGATAATGATAAAATCGTCAATGGTGTCAAATAGGGTTTGAAGATTTTCTCGACTTGCATCCAGCTCTTTTTGTTGTTCCTGAAAAGTTTTTTCAAGACGTTTTTGGTTGATTGCCATCCGGATACTTACTTTTAACTGAGTCATGTCAACAGGCTTGACAAGATAACCATAAGGTTTTGTGTCAATGGCTTTATCCAAAAGGTGACTTTCAGAGTTGCTTGTCACATAAATGATAATACAATCAAATTTTTTTAATATTTGTTTTGCCGCCTCAATACCTGACATCAGACCAGCTAAGTGTATATCCATTATGATAATATCCGGATAATTTTGATTGGACTGCAATAGATATTTCAAAGCCTGTTCAGCAGTTGGAAAAGAAGCTTGAACATGAAAGGATAGAAGTTTAAGCTGTTCTGCAAGTGTATATGCTGTAAAGCTATCATCTTCAATGATCATAATTGATAGGGACATATTTGCGTCCTTTCATGGGTCAGGGAAAGAAATATCTAGAGAATTTGATTCACAGATACGACAAGGAATCTTCTTTAAATTTCGTGGTAACCAGGCGCTGGAGTCCCAAATCTTTAGATTTGGGCGTCAGTTCTTTTTTTTTGTGCATCCCAAATCAAAAGATTTGGGACTCCAACCTTACCTCGAAATTTTAAGAAGATACCTATAATATAGTGTTTGAACTTTATCAGAAAAAAAACTATATTTCAATAAATATACATTATTATACATCGACAGGTGAATCAATGTGAATACGATCAGCATACCAGTTTTAACAATTGCTCAATTTCATGCACAGCAATTTTTGCAGCATGTTCCCATGTCCATTGTTCATGAACCAGCTTTGCAGCGTTCAGTCCTTTTTGCCTGGCTTCATCCTGGTTCTCATAAATATATCTCAAGTAATATCGGAATTGATCCATGTCTGGTCTTGCCCATTGCCCAAAATAATTATCTTTGGATACAAAGAAAGGAATCTGGATATCTTCCAATTCATAATCCAGCAAGTAAGCCATTTCTTTTGTCAAATATTCGGTTTGTCCACTATAGTTTGTTACAATTGAAGGTAGGCCACATGCCAGGGCTTCAATAATCGGGAGGCCCCAGCCTTCTGCACGGGTTGGAAATAGAAAGGCATCACAGCTCGCATAAAGCTGTGCCACTGATTGATGTTCTTTCACCGGGTTGATCAGCAATATTTTTTCCGGACACTTCAATTTAAGACTATCTAGTTTTTTTCGAATATCAAACCCTTTTTCAAAAGGATTGTGGCACGATAAAATCAATACCACATCTTTTGTATTTTTAAATTCTTCATCAAAAGCGCGAATCATGTATGGCGTACATTTACGTTCTTCATACTTCCCAACATTCAGAAACTTAAAACCTTTTATATTTTCACTTCCAGGTAAGGGCGTCACATTGGGGTGGAAAACTTTTGGGTCGATGCCTTCAGGCACTACCCTTATTTTCTCTGAATCAAACCCATGATTCACAATTACTTGTTTACAAAATGACGATGGTGTCCATAAATGATGCGGAGTTTGCATTGGTTCGAGCCAATCATCGGGAAGACGTGTGGATTCCCATACTGTGTAGCCAATCCGAATCCCCGGACATGGCTGTAAAACATTCATTTTATTGCCATAAGTTATTGCAATATTCAAAATGGGATCCATGCAAGTGTTTAGTGCTTTATCTGTTTCAACTCGCGTTAATTCCGGCCTCTGAAGATCGGTCTGTACGAATGGAACGAATTTTTTAAGTTGCCCAAAAAAATTACTGGTATGAATATTATAACCAGTATGACCATGAAAATAGCCAATGCCATGAACCAGAAACTTTTTATCAATTTTGTTTTGGGGTGGCTTTTTATCTGCTTTTTTTTCATATCCATGTAATGCCACTCCCAGATTGTTAAGAGACTTAACATATGAAGAATCATGCTTGAGAGATTTTTGATACATATTAATTGCTGATTCATATTTTTGAGCTTCTAATAATTTATCACCTTTATCACAAAAAATTACAGCCAATTCTATTAATAATTGTGATATTACTGGCTGCCATGATCTCGATGGGTCTTGACGCAGCAATTTCATTGTTGGATACCAGGAAGATTTTGTGCGATTGAGCATCCACCGCCAGTCCGGAGCAAAAGGAAGCAGTAAGTAAACAGGCTTTCCCAACGCACCAGCTAAGTGAGCGGGTGCCGTATCCACTGAAATTATGGCATCCATAGACATCATGGCAGCAGCAGTATCGTAAAAATCTTGTATATGGGCGCTTAAATCCGTTATATTATCATTTTGCGCGATATCTTTTTTACAGTCTTTTTGAAAGCAATAAAACCGAATGCCATTGATTTCTAACAGGGGCGACAATGTTTCTATAGAAATAGAACGATTTTTATCATTGGGATGATTGGGATCGCCTTCCCAAATAAGTCCCACATGGACTTGATCATCCGATGTATCAATAATGGTTGCAAAATTGTCTACATCTGACTCATCAATATTGAAATAGGGAACTTTTGATGGAATATTGTTTTCGTGCGTACCTGTCAAATGCGGAAGAGACAACAAATGAACCTGATAATCAAATTCTGACTCGGAAGCATTGGAAACAGCACGGTCAACACCTTCAGCATTTTCCAGAAGTCGTGTCAAATTTGGAAATGTAACAACAACTGTTGTCGCGTCACGCTCTTTTAACAAAGGCGCATATCGCACAAACTGAATGATATCTCCAAGCCCCTGTTCTGAGTAGAGTAAAATAGTTTTATTCTTAAGCGGTTCTCCCTTCCAAATATCGATATCATGTTTGGGATCGTCCAAAAATTGTTGACATTTTAGACGCCATTGGTATTCCTTAAAACCTTCAATATATTTACCTTTGAGCAGTAAAGCATGCCCTAAATTTTTGTGTGTGGACGCATTATCCGGGTTAAGATAAAGTGATTGGCGATACCAATCAATAGCTGAATCGATATGGTTTCTTTTTTCACAAATTACCCCCATATTGGTGTATGCCGGTGAATAGCATGGATCAATTTTAATGGAAAGATTATACCAGGATTCAGCCTGTTCCAACAGATCTTTATTGAAAAAAAGATCGCCATTTTTGGCAGATTCAATACACAATGCGTGAACAATATTGTTGACAACAGGTTTCCAGTCACCGACTGTTTTCTGACGAAAAATGCTCATGGTTGGATACCATGGAGAGTCTTTGCGATCAAACATCCATCGCCAGTCTGGTGAAACAGGAAGCATTAACCATACTGGTTTGCCCATGGCACCAGCCAGATGCACAGTTGATGTATCCACAGATATAACCAGGTCCATTTTATCTATTGCTGCGGCTGAGTCTGCAAAATCATTGACATGGGGGTTCAAGTCAATGATTGGAATATGTGTATCTGATTCTGTTAAAGCGCGCTCACCAATCTGCAAGCTAAAAAATGCAATCTCGTTTGTATGGGAAAGACTCAGTAAAGGTTGTAATGTTTCAAGTGACATGGATCGTAAGTGATCTTCCGGATGCTTTGAAGAACCAGCCCATGAAATTCCTATTTTAAGTTTTGCGGGATGATCACGTACGAAAGAAATCCAGTCCCCCACAGTATCTGGTGGATAAATGTATGGAATGTTTGTAGGAATTGTATCTATATCTGTTTCAAATATGGCTGGTAAACTGAGAAGTGGGATTTGATATGCAAAATTGCAAATGGGTTCTTTATCAAAAACACGGTCCACACCCTTAACTTTTGAAATAAGGCGAATCATATTGGGAAATGTGCCAAAAGCCACAGTGCCTCCCAGGGATTTTACCATAGGTGCATATCGAATAAACTGAATGATATCACCAAAACCTTGTTCAGTACAAAGAAACAAGGTTTTGCCTTCAAATCGCTCCCCTTTCCACATGGGAATTTCATGATAAACACGGCTTTTATAATCTGCACACCTAAGACGCCATTCGTAATATTTAAAACCTTCTTTTAATAGACCTTT
>Ga0272440_1001848_pt1 | contig 16946 bp, 13 predicted proteins | sample SSMMMBAug17_FD_192440 | JGI IMG/M metagenome (GOLD analysis project Ga0272440, IMG submission 192440) | Marine sediment archaeal communities from Little Sippewissett salt marsh, Falmouth, MA, United States - SSM-MMB-Aug17 | ecosystem: Environmental > Aquatic > Marine > Wetlands > Sediment ... | reverse complement strand
ATTTGTTAATATAAAATCTTTTAGACCAAGAAATTCATCCATAGCTTGTTGACAGCAAACATTCAAATTCTCAAGTCGCATGATTAAAATATCACAATATTTTGTTGTATATATTTGATACCCCCTATTTATATCAAATGGAACAGAAAAAACATCAAAATGAAAAACCTCACCTATTTCATTGTCAAACCATGTACATACTTGATGTTGTTTTTCATCAAATACTTTAAAAGTATTCATTAACAAGCTGATAATATTATTAACCGCTTTTTTGGATTCGGTATGTTCAATATGAGGCAAACTCAAATGAATATTTTGAAAAGTGCTTGATATATTCCGAGCAATAGGATCTCTCACAAGTGTAATTATCTTAAATCGTATTTGTCCTAAATACGTATCAATGAATTGTCGTAACAATTTGCTTGACTTTATATGTGAAGGGACTTCAATTAATTTATCTAAATAATATTTTTCAATTGATACTATAGATGACCATGACAAATAATGAATGTAATAAACAGGGTTGTTAATATTGATACTTGATAAGGATAGCCTGATGCTTGAAGATCCAACTTTTCCCATTTGATATATTAATATTGGAGGAAACTTGTTGCTAACTTTAATCATAATATTTCAATTGATTACAGGGTTTTTGTTTTTCTGTTAAGTTAACCAGATTTTAAACATTGTTCCCTCTTATTAAACATACCATCAATATTTGTCAAGACGCTTGCCATATTATTTTCATTTGACTGTGAATTTTGGGAAACACTCTTTCTTTTTCAATATTGAGTTTCTACCTGTTTTAGAAATACCAGTCATTTATTTGCCTTGCACCTGTATTCCCCTCAACATACAACCAACAAACCAATCAAGTAAATATCTGGCACAATATTTGCATAAATACCCTTCCGAAAGCAACAATATTTAATCGGAGGGCCCATTTATGAAATTAAGCATCGCTATCATACTAATGGTCTTATTACCGCTTCAAGCGTTTGCTATGGATCCGATTACTGATGATGAAATGAATACAATTACGGGTGCGGTTGGCGTTCACATCTATGTAGAAGGGGAATTGATACAGCCGACATATCAAATTTTACAATGGCGAAATCGCACAGTCTTTAATGGAAAAAAGCAATCTGTAAAGCAATTAAATAAAAAGAATTCTGATATTTATGAAATTTCTTATGATGACTGTGAATTACGCTTTGATTCGGGAAAATCTGACAATAATATGTGGATCTCTGAAGAGAATGCTGTCAAATTAAATCGGTCAATTATAAAAATTGGCTCTCCAACTGAAACGCCGGAAATCTCAACAGGAAACATTCATTTGTCATTTCAAGAAATATCAGTGAATATTTCAAAAGCACCGGAATCAATTCATATCATACCCAGATAAATTACAATTAGAAGATCCTAATGAAATAACAGCGTATTTCGATACGCCCATTATGTAACAAATCACCTGGTTTAAAAGTGTCCATTTTGTAAGCATGTTTGATTTTAGTGTTGATATTTTGCCATCATATCCTGTAGCTTTGTCGCCAGATCACTCAAGTTTTTGGCTGCTTCCTCAACCTGTCGCGTACCGGCATCCGCTTGCGCAGCCGCCTGATTGATTGTCTCCATGGCAGTAACAATTTGATCCATACCTGTCAATTGCTCATTGGTGCTGACAGCAATTTGATCCGCAGCCTGTGCAGCATGCTGAATCCTTTCACGAATGCCCTGTATGGCATCGCCAGTTTTTTGGGTCAATTGAACTCCGGCTTCAGCGCGTTTGGTACCTTCTTCAGTGACCATAACTGCGGTATTGGATGATTTTTGAATTTCACCCAAAATATCTTTCACCTGTGATGTTGCCTGCCTGGATTGCTCAGCAAGATTGCGAACCTCACCCGCAACAACCGAAAATCCCTTTCCTGCTTCACCCGCTCTCGCAGCTTCAATTGCGGCATTCAGTGCCAACAGATTGGACTGATCGGCAATATCATTAACAGTTGAAATAATCTCGCCGATCTGTTGGGTTTGTTCCGATAGACTGAGAATTGTTTCCGCAATGGCAGCCACCTGATCCTTGATATTGTTCATCCCGCTCATGTTGGATTCAATGGCATGAAGGCCTTCATCTGCAACAGATGTGGCTTCCCTGACCATATCAGATACCAGCCGTCCACGATCAGCGGTTTGTTCGGCTGTTTGACGAACTTCCTGTACTGTGGATGTGGTTTCACTGACAGATGCTGTTTGTTCGCTTGATGTTGCGGCCTGCTCGGTGGTTGCTGACATGATTTGACTGGTCGCTGAACTGAGATTGTTTACAGTTTCATTTATACTGCCAAGCATTTCCCTGAGACTATCTCCCAAAAGATTCAAACTGATTTTAAACGATTCAAACTCACCATTAAATGTCTGCTCGATTGGTTCCGGTATATGTCCTTTGGCAATGCTTTTGACATAGGTAACAGCAACATTCAAGGGGCCGATAATTGCATCAAGTGTATCGTTAACCCCTTGAATTATTTTTTGAAAATCGCCATGATGGCGGGAAACATCCGCGCGTGTATTGAGATTACCATTTACACCCGCTTCGCTCAATATTTTGGCATCCTGTATCAGTGCATTGATGGCATCAATACAGCCATTCAGGTTATTTTTCAATTTATTGAAATCGCCATGATATGTTTCTGAAATCTTTTGTGGAATATCTCCCCGACTGATTCGATCCACTGTATCTGCTGCAACCATTAATGGACGTGTAAATGAATCGACAATATTGTTTGCATTTCTCACAAGTTCGGCATATGATCCTGAAAAATTGTCAGCATTTCCACGTATCTGTAAGTTTCCAGCATCAACTGCGCGTATGATTTTGACAATTTCATTGTTGATCTCACGCTCACCACTGATATCTGCAAAGCATTCCAGCGCGCCTGTAATTTTAGAATTTATATCCTTGATGGGTAATGCAGTATATCGAATTGGAATATCAATGGCTTTTGGGTCAATAATGGTATCCGAAGTGTTTTCACTGTCTGTTTCTATTGACAGTTTGCTCTGACAATTTTGTGTCTGGCAATGCGGGGTTTTGAAAAGATGGTAACATTTTTTCCCAATAATTTCGTCACTGGTGCGATTTAAAATATTTCGGCCTGCTTTATTGAGATAATGTATTGTATAATTGGTATCAATTTCCATAATCGGCCAGGGAAGATTTTCCAGATTGTCAATCAATCGCTTTTGTTGTTCAACCATTTCATTGAGACCATCTGCCATGATGCCAATTTCATCTTTTCTTTTCATGGATAAAATTGAATGCGTGCCATTTTTAACTGCCTGAATAAATTGAACCACTTCCTGAATAGGTCTGGTAATTGTACCTGCAAAAAATATTGCCACCAGAATAACAATAATCGTCATTATGCCAACAAATATCCAAATAATTGTCTGCATAGAGGTTACTTGTGAAAAAGCTTCTTTGACATCGATTTCGGCAATCAATGCCCATTGCACACCAAAAACATCAAGAGGTGTAAATGCAGATAAGACCTGATTGTGATTATAGTCCATGATTATACTGGATCCTGTTTTGCCTGCCATGACATTGTTAAAAGCCTCAGTATCGATTCGTCCCTGTTTTGCATTGGCAAAAGAGGCTTTCACACTATGATTGACTGGATCGAGATATGAATCTGAACGCATAAGTCCTTTAGGGCCAACAAGATAGGTTTCCCCTGATTTTCCCATGCCATCACGTTTCTGCATGATTGCATTAATTGATTCAATAGATAATTGAAGTGCAATCACAAGGTCAATCGTATTATTGGAAATCAATGGCTTTGCAATGAATGCGGCTGGCTCATTATTACTGGGGGCATATGGCGAAAAATCGGAAAAACAAAAATGACCACTCTGAATTGCTTTTTGCGTTGCTGCTCCAAGACCACTTCTGGTATAGGGGCCTGTGAGAATATTTGTTTTATAATCAGATTCCTTTGCAACTGTATAGAATATTTCCCCTTTTGGATGAATCAAAAAAAGGTCATAACATCCAGAATGTTGAACTAATTTTTCAAAAAAACTTTTGTGTTGATCGGTTAAAACGTCAGCCATATTTTTTTTTGTCTTCAGTTCTGGAAGAAATGTTTGCACTATTTGTTCTAATAGATCAATGTCATTTTTTCGTTCATGGAAATAATCGTGAATTTCCATTTTTTTCATCTCGCGAATGGCTTCAAGCTCTTTAAAAATTTGATCTGTTAATGCAACTGATGCCTGCCAGTTTGACCATCCTGCAATAAACATCAGTGGAAAAATTCCTATAAAGAGGAATAATATAATCAGTTTAGGACCGATTTTAATGTTTTTAAATAATGTCATGGTTTCTCCTTGATTAATAATTTTTTTCTATGCTTCTTATTTTTGATACCTAAGGTAACAGCACATGTCAAGTAAACAATTCACGCTTTCAAATAACATTTTATTTCATTCTTCTAAAAATTCATGATTTCGTATAATATAACTTTTCGCATTTTTCTAAAATAATTGACAGCCTTTTTTCTTTTTGATATCAAAACATAAAAATTTTAGGAAAACTTCAACAAAACAGTTGACCTAACTGCTTGACAGATAAAATAATTCAAAATGAATCAAACATTTGAAACATATGCAGGGCAATTGCTAATTGCAATGCCAGAAATGCAGGACCCCAATTTCAGGCAAACAGTCAGTGTGATTTGCGAACATAACAAACATGGCGCAATTGGAGTGGTTATTAATCGAAAACATCCCAGATTAAAGGCAAAGGATATTTTCGATGATATCAAAATTAATAGTTTGCCAACAGCATATAAAACGCCTATATATATTGGTGGGCCAACCAAACCCAGGCAAATATTTATTTTGCATGGTTCTCCTTTTTATTGGAAACAAACAATAAAAATTACCCATCAACTTGCAATCACAACAAGCATGGATTTACTGAATGGAATTGCAGTTGGTGAAGGCCCCAAAGATTTTATCATTACATTGGGTTATGCCGGATGGGCCAAAGGGCAACTTGAAGCGGAAATGATGTCCAATGCCTGGTTTTTAGCGCCAGTTGATGAATCAATTCTATTTAGTACACCTGTTGATCAGCGGTGGCTAAATGCCGGCCAACTTATTGGAATCAATCCAAATCTCATATGTAGCGTACAGGGATCCAAACTGTGTTAATATGAGTAATTACAATACATTAACAAATCGTTACGCATTGGAGCCGGGTTATATTTACTTACCAGAACGTGCATCGCTGGTGGCATCATCAGTTGGCTCATGCGTGGTCGTTTCCATATATGACAAAAAAAAGCGTTATGGCGGGCTCGGGCATTTTCAATATCCTGTGATTCGGGATCGTCACAAGGCATCATCACGATATGGGAATGTTTGTATTTTAACCCTGATTCAAATGTTTTTATCTCGTGGATCAAAAAAACGACATCTTGAAGCCCAAATATTTGGCGGTGCGCATATACCAAAGCGTTTTGCAAAAAATATAGGCATGGATAATGTCCGACTGGCCAGAAAAGCCCTTCGATATTATGGCATCCATGTTGTTTCAGAAGATGTGGGGGGCGAAAAGGGCAGAAAGGTTGTTTTCAATACAGCAACCAATGAAGTTGCAATAATGAAAGTCAATCAGCTTCCAACCTATGAATGGTATCCTTACCGATAAGCTATATCTTTCAATAACGTGCGTTAGAAAACGACGTATTTGTCCTGTATGAAAGCCCTCGTAATTGGCATAGTTAGTAAGATTATTTTCTCAAATAACAAATCAATCAAGCGAATTGATACCGCAAATTTTTTCGTAAAGGAGTAAATTATGGGAATTCTCAATGTCATGCAAAAAGAAAAACTGGCTGATATTGAAACACCTGTTTCTGTTTATTTAAAACTCTGTTACAGGCAAAAAGATTCTTTCTTATTGGAAAGTGTTGAAAAAAAAGAAATTACAGGACGATATTCAATAATTGCTTATGATCCTATTTTTACTATGGAAATGGATGATATTCAGATTTGTTGCGAAGAAAACAACAATCAGAAAATTTTTCCAAGGGACCAATTTTTTGATATTATCAGAAGCACGTTGAAACAGTTTCAAAGTGAAAAGGATTTACCACTGCCAACATTAGGTTCATTGATGGGATTTGTCGGGTTTGATGCTGTGAGATTGATTGAAAAATTACCCTCACGTCATCAAAATAATATGCCAATTTCCAGACTGGTATTTCCATCACGCTATGTTATATTCGATCATATTCGTCGAATGATGACTTTATTTGTTCTGGATAAAGATTTGAATGTATGCAAAGAAAAACTCACTGAAATGGAGAAAAAGTTGTACTCGCCATTAATTTTAGAATCGAAATCGTCATCCATTCAAATCACACTGGCAGAAAAAGATCGCTATTGTTCAGCGGTTACAAAGGCTAAAAAATATATTCGTGCCGGTGATATTTTTCAGGTAGTGTTGTCGGATCAGTTTATTGGTAAAATGGATGTTAATCCTTTTGAGGTATACAGACATCTCCGATTGAGAAGCCCTTCTCCCTATATGTTTTTTCTGGATTTTGGTGCGTATCACCTTGTGGGATCATCTCCGGAAACACTTGTGAAAGTAAATAATCGAAAAGCATTTATCATGGCGATTGCTGGCACTCGTGGACGTTCGGATAATCCTGAAAAAGATCAGGCGCTTGAAAAAGAATTATTGGCTTGTGAAAAAGAAACTGCCGAACATATCATGCTGGTTGATCTGGCCAGAAATGATATCAGTCGCGTAGCCCAATATGGAACAGTAAATATCAATCCATATATGTCAGTAGCACGCTATAGTCATGTCATGCATATTGTTTCGCAAGTTGAGGGGATTCTACAAAATGACAAGGATGCTGTTGATGCTTTAAAAGCTGGATTCCCCGCTGGAACTGTTTCTGGTGCGCCTAAAGTCCGTGCAATGGAAATAATTGATGAGCTTGAAAGTGCAGCACGCGGGCCATATGCAGGGGCGGTTGGCTATTTTGGCCCAAATGATATTATGGATATGTGTATTGCTATACGAACCATTCTATTCCGAGATAATGAATTTACCATTCAGGTGGGTGCAGGTATTGTGGCAGACTCGGTTCCGGAAAACGAATATAAAGAGTTGCAAAATAAGGCAGGACAAAGTATTGCCGCTTTGGAAAAGGCTGCAAAAGCGTAACAAAGAGGGGTATCTTACTGAAGGGCAGAAATTTTATCCTTAACTTGCTGAATGGATTTATCAGGAAGATTGTCTGAATATGTCAAATAGTCCTCATAGGCTTTGACAGCCTGTTGCTTTTTATCGGCATGGGTTGCAAGCGTTTCTGCCAAATGAAAAGATGCCACAGCCAGAGAATTTTTGACTTCATTTTTGAATTTGATGTTTATTTGTTTGGCATTGTAAACTTCTCGAAATAGTTTTACTGACTCCCCATATCTTGCCTTTGAAAGCAACAATACAGCCAGATTATTCATGCCTACATAATCATCCGGCTTGATCTTCAATAATTCTCGAAACGTATTGATCGCATCATCCAGTTGATTCTTTTTCTGGTATACTGAGGCCAGATTCCTGTAGCCATCTGGATCATCAGGTCTAAGTTCAATATACTGCTTGAATTGTTTTTCAGAAAGGTCATAATCCTTTTGTAAAAGACTGATTGTGCCAAGATTGATTAGCGACACACTGTAATCGGGTTTTATTTCTAATGCTTTGTTGAAATGTTCAGTGGCTTTTTTATATTCTTTTTTTAGCATGTAGATCCATCCAAGATTATTCCATGCGCGATAATGCTCTGGATCAATCTTGATATTTTGTTTATAGGCATTAATGGATTGATCAAACTGACGTTTTAAAGAATATGCTCGTCCTAGATTGTAATACCCCTCCACACAATTGGGATCTAATTCAATCGATCTTTGAAAAAGAACAATTGCTTCGGAAATTTTGCCCAATTGCGCAAAAAGAGTTCCTAACTCAATACAAGATTTTGATTTTTTGGGATTCAGGCTGATCAGTTTTTGAAATTGTTCAAGAACTTGATCTTCATTTCCTTTAAATAGATGCGCATTGAACAAGACAATATTTGCCCGGACATGCGTTGGCTCTTTTTTCAGCACATCGACAGCCAATTCAAAGGCTGATCTGACTGAATAATCAGATAATTCTTCCAAATCTTTATGCATAGAAATATAGGCGTCATCTATATTTTTGAACGATAAATTTTTTGTCTTGTTTTCCAGAGACTTTTCTTTTAGATTGTTCTCATGTGTTTGACCGGTAAGCGGTTCTGATTTATTGTTTACATTGATATTTTGCCCTGCACAACCAAATACAAGGATTGCAATTAGTATGATACTTGCTTTTTTCATTATAACACCTCATGGATAAATGAATATTCTAACGTTTATATGGTTCTTTTGAAGAAAAGCAATTTTTGTGCCTTAGAATGCGCTACAAATAACATACGCATACAAAAAATGAGGTCGTTAAGAGACGTAGCATATTATGTTTCTTAACGACCTTATTTTTTTTGTACGATTGAGTATTAAAATGAGTATGATAAGTAAGCGCTCATAAATTTTCGGGTAGATAAAAGTAAAACCAACCAAAATTGTTCGCCCACCTGGAGCTGAAGCTCCAGGCTATTCCTGTGTCGTCCCTAAAGGGACTTGAAGTGTTCAACTAAAAAGACATTATAAGTCACTTTAGGGACGACACATAAATAGCCTGGAGCTTTAGCTCCAGGCGGGCGAGCTTTGCAAGGCGGACGAACATTTTACTATATTCTTCCCGAAAATTTATAACCTCTTACTTATTTTTCGAGTTTTCCAAGATAATGGTTCAGAGCCTCAACCGCCTCAACCTAACAAACGACCAATAGTCGTCAGGACTTCCTGTGGGTCAATCGTTTGTGAAATGGTGGCATTTACAGCTTGATTGTCAAAACTTCCATCATGAAAGGCAATAATTGGAATATCTTTGTATTTTGAATGCGTTGAACGAATCAAATTAACCAATTCGATACCTTTAATATCTTTTAGGTAGGAATCTATAATCATTAACTGATAATTTCCAGAATCAAGTTCTTTTAATGCCGATTGACTGTCTTCAACCGAACCAACATAATAATTATGTTCTTCCAATAAGGTCAGCATTATTCTTTGATGAAATATATTGGTATCAGCAATCATTATATTCTTTTGTGATTCAATTTTTTTCTCTAGGACTTCATGAGATATTTCAATATCTGAAAAAAGGTATTGATTAATAACTTTTGTCAATCTATCCGGCTGAATGGGTTTTGTTACATAATCATTCATACCAGCCTTGATACAAATTTCTTTATAACCAGACATTGCATGCGCTGTCATCGCAATAATCGGCAAATCATGATTTAAAACATTTGATGTTTTGTCACGAATGATTTTTGTTGCTTCAAAGCCATCCATTTCAGGCATTTGAATGTCCATTAACACCAGAGCATATGATTTCTTTTCTAATGCATGTATTGCTTCCAATCCATTTGATGCAACATCCAAATGATACCCAAGGCCTTCTAAAATAGACAGTGCAACTTTTTGATTAATTAAGTTATCTTCGACCAGAAGAAGGAGTGAATTTGATATCAAGGCTTGTTCTAGCTGTTTATTATTTTGTTGATCATCCTTCTTTTGATAAGATTTTATTTTAATATTCAATGCGTTGCAAAGAGACCTGAGTAAATTCGCATGTTTGACAGGTTTGGTAACCACATCATGGAACATTTCTTCATTTTCTAACAAATCATTTATATTCACCATGGCAATCAGGGCTGTTTGCTTTAATAACTGATCCTTTTTTATGTTGTATGCGAGTTGCTGCCCATTCATATCTGGCATATCAATATCAATCAGCGCGATTTGATAAGGCTTATCTTCTTTTGCAGCGCGATACATAAGATGTTGGGCATCCCTGGCATTTTCGGCAATATCTGGAGAGGGAATAAACTCACTTAAGCGCGAATGTAATGCTGAACAATGGGTTCGATTGTCATCAACAATCAAAATTTTTAAATGATTAAATTCACTGGGAATTTCAGGTAAGGCATCAATTTCCTGTTTCAGGAAAAAGGCTGTAAACCAGAATGTTGTCCCTTGATTTTCAACACTTTCAACACCTATCTGACCGCCCATTTTTTCAGAGAGTAATTTGGAAATATACAAGCCTAAACCAGTTCCACCAAACTTTCTTGTGGTTGAGGCATCGACCTGAGAGAAAGATTTAAATAAACGATTGAGACGTTCTTTTGGAATACCAATACCGGTATCAATCACTTGAAACTTTAGCATTGTTTGATGAGGTGTCGTGTTTAATGCAGAAATGCGGATACAAACTTCACCTGTTGAGGTAAATTTCATTGCATTTCCAACCAGATTAATCACAATTTGCCGCAAGCGGCCAGGGTCCCCCTGGAGTAAAACAGGTAGATTTTTCTCAAAATAATAGATAAGCTCCAACCCTTTTTCTTTAAATTTCATTGCAAATAAATCACCGCAGGCTTCAATGGTTTCCCGAAGATTAAAATCTATGTTTTCAAATTCCAGCTTACCTGCTTCAATTTTTGAAATATCAAGGATATCATTGATAATTGACAATAAAGCATTTGCACTATTTTTTGTTGTTTCTGCATAATCGCGCTGCTTATCGTTAAGTTCTGTTTTCAATAACAAATCAGTCATGCCAATTATGCCATTCATAGGTGTCCGGATTTCATGACTCATATTGGCCAGAAATTCAGTTTTTGCTTGATTTGCCTTTTCAGCAACACTTTTTGATTTTTTGACCTCATCCATTGCATATGCAATATCTTCATACGCCTGCTCAAACCGATCCATCATACGATTGAAGTTATGGCACATCAGATCAACTTCATTCATTTTTTCAGGAGCGACATTTAGTTTTTTAACAATTAATCGCTTAGAGAGGTTTCGTTTATCCGCATCAACGATACGAAGGATATCTATAAGCTCATTTATTCTGTCGATTACCCTTCTTTTTAAAAATAAAAACAGAAGTAAAGATATTATAACAGTTCCGATAAATGGAAGCAGATAAGTAAGGATTTGCCGACGAATATCTTCTAATATATCTTGAGAATTAATTGCCACAGCAATTTTTCCAATTTCGTCCCCTTGAATGTTTTTTAATGGTTTGGTTTCAATAAAATAGTCCACGTTATTATATGTAATCGTATTATTTAAAGGCGGCGGAAGACTGTAAGTTTTTTTGAAACTTGTGGCAACCACATTGAAAACAGTGTCATAAATAATGATTTCGGTATTTGAAATTTGGGATATTTTTTCAAGGAGGGCTTTGTTATTATTTAAAGGCTTAATCATAACGACATAGCCATAAACGTCACCCGTATCATGGAGCAATGAAATGGTAGATTTAATGGCAAGGACATCACTGTGAATGTCACCTAATTTTTCATTCATGTATTCAAGAAAATAAGGATCAATCTTATAGAAATGAACATTCCAAGGTTTACCAATAAAAGATTCAAATTGATCTTCTTCTATGCCTGGCTGATTAAAACAGCTACTTGTCACAAATTCCATTTCTTCATTAAAAAGTAATACTGCTTCGACCCCATTTTTTGATGAAATATTTTGCATCATGAGCTTTAAAGGACGAATACGATCATAATCCAAAAAATCAACCAGTTTTGAATTTTGCTCTTTAACAATACCTGTGATAATACTCATTTTTTCGAGCTCTGTGATCAGTAATGTGTCTACAATATTTAGTTTGCCCTCCAGGGAGACAGAAATTCGGCGATTTACCTTTTCGCGGTATTTTAATGTTGAATATATGGCATTTCCACTGATAACAAAAATGATTAAGAGAAAACTAACAATAAAAATACTCGATAAGCTTTTAAATAATTGCCATCTATATGATGCTTCTGTTTGTTGATTATGGTTCATTCATGCACTTTTAGTTCAATTGCGTGTAAATTTTTGGGCCTGATTCCTGTATTAAAATTCAAATATTTTTATCTGTTTTCAACGGGTAGATTATCATGTTTCCATCGTTCAATCCCGCCTTTAAGAACACCAATAACTTGATAACCTTCCTTAATGAGATATTTCGCAGCCAATGTGGATTGACGCATCGCCCAATCGGTGATTACAATTTCTTTATTTTTAGGAAATTCTTGATAACGTTCTGTCAAATCCAATAATGGGCAGTGAACAGAGCCAACAATAAATGAGGAATCACGTTTAAAATCCTTTGGACGAACATCTAAGATAAAAATATCTTTGTCTTTCATCATTTTAGCAACCTTTTTAGGTTTAATTTTAACTACCTTCATTTTCATACTGGTTTCATTGACAACCATTGGAAAATTAAAAGATCGCCATTCAGGAATACCGCCTCTGAAACAATAGATATTTGTATAACCAAGTTTATCTGCAAGACCTGCAGCTCTTTGCGTATAAGGTCATCGTTGCCCCATGCAATAAAAAATAACTGGAAATTTTTTATCTTTCGGGAGTTTGTCTTGTTGTTGCATTAATTTATTAACAGGAATGTTGATGGATTTCTCAATGTGTTGAATATCATATTCAAAAGAACTCATCACATGAACCGCAAGGGCTTGACCATGAAACAGCATATTGTTGACTTCTGGCGCGGAAATATCTTTACAGACGACGTTTTGATCTTCAGCCTTCACACTGGAAAAAGTGTTGAGGCTTATCAGTATCATAAAAAACAGAGAACTTATTAAGGCTTTACTACATTTCATTTTTTACTCCTTTCACAATAAATTGTTTATAGTAAATTTTAATTCAAAAGAATCATTAATTGTTTGGTTTTATTAATTATAATTCACTTATTCGTAAAAATATATAATATCATAAAGCTATCAATATATTATTTATCTGTCAATCATTTATTATTAAAGATAGGCTTTAGTGCTTATTGTCAAAAAAATAAATAAATCTATCATAAGGAATTCTCTCCTAAACTTGCTGCATACTTTTTTCTAATTCTACCATCAAAAATTGATATTGCTGAAGATAATTCTCATGTGTCAGAATTTTCATTTTCAGTTGCTGAATATCGGATAAAATTGCAGAATGTTTTTTTTCAAGCTTTCGAAAAATTTGTCTGCGTTTTGCCTGAGTCATATTTGAAAGTATTTCATTACTGAAAAGAGACATCATGTCATTTTGAAGTAACTTTTCAGGATTCTCTAAGCTATTCAGAATTTTTTTTGAAAGATTTTCACCCATTTTTTCATGTTTTTTTAATAAACGAGGCATTGTTTTTTTGATTGACTTATGGTCATTGCTCATGTCAGGTTCAGGGAAAATCTTATCAAATGGTAAATTTTTGACTTGATTGATACGATTTTTTAATTGTGATACTGTCAAATTCTTTTCAACAATTTCTTTAATCAAGTGTTTTTTTAAACCTTTATGATGAATAGGCAACAGTTCGATTTTATGACTGAGCAAAAGCTTTGTATACATATGATAATTTTTATAATCTGAACTATCCACAGCCAGATTGACAGCATTGTAAAGCCATGATTTTGAGGGCGCGTTATTTTTTTGATTTTGTAGATAACTAATGAGCTGAAGAAGCGATTTTTCTTTTGTCGCCTGTTTTTTTCTGGCACGTTCGATATCATTGGAAAAGAATGTTTTTACAATATATTTTCCAGCTTCAATCATTGCATTTTCATAATGCCTTGAAATAATTTCAGTCAGCCGCATTCCAGCTTCTTCAACCAGGCATATATCAGGTTCTGTTTCAACTTCTAATGGTGTTTCATGTTGATTCTTTATACATAACTGTTTTGAATCGTTATTGTTCTGGCTTGAATAAGAAACTGCTCTGGATAAAAAGCCAGAAATGGATACAATATTGTCGATTGTTAACGATTGACAATTTAATCGAATTTGAATCAACCGAACAGGCCCGCATTCTGATTGATTATGAAAAAGATAGGATAATAAAGTTCGATCATAGTCTTGTACTTGATATTCAATAAAATTGACATTGAAATGATCTGAAACAAATGCTTGTTGTAATCGCATGATCCACGTTGATGTGTTATTATAATTTGTTGCAACTGCGACATCAAATGAACTGACAGGAATATCAGACTGATTCAACAAAATGACAATCAAGGGTGTTTGCCCGGATTTTAATCGTATTATTGAAATAGCAGATTTCAGTTTATTTAGAAAGGCTTGTGTATGCGGGTTGGGATCATCAGGATCATTTAAATTTGCAATTTCTCCATAACCTGGTTCAGGTACTGGACATCGGCAAAGTTTATTATTGACCAGAAAAGAACCTGCCATCAGTTGCGCTGCAATAATACCAATATAATCAGATAGAACAGCATCCCCAAAAAAGCCATGAGGTGCCACCCATAATACCGGACAGCTTGAATTCATTCGTCGATATATTTGACCTTCATTGGCAGGTAAATAATCCATAAGGTGTTGGTCTTTTATGGACAGACTTTTTTGAAATGAATGACGCATTTCATTTATTTGTTGGTCAAATTGCGCTTTGTCTTTGGGGATTACAAATTGTGTCATTGATAATTATTTCCTTAAATAAATGGCAATCTGTTTGTGAAATAATGTTAATATCAATTTCTGCAAAAGAAAATTGTATCCTTCATATTCCAGTTAACATTGTTTGAGTACATTTTATCATATGAAGAGCCCCACTGCAGTGCGTCTCCGAGCAAAGAAAGGGTAAAAAAAATTTATTCAAAATTTCAAAGAATTGATAAACCTTTCTTTGCTCGGAGACGCACTGTCGTGTGTTTCAAGGGAAACACAATCACGATTTTGGAGAAATGGTTATTACATTTCAACAAACATGAAGGATGCCAGAAAATTACTTGATAGGTAATTATTGTGGCGAATTTCTATCAATTTTCGACGCATAATTAGGACAGCAGTGAACAAAAGAATTCCCATAAACACAATCTGACCCCATTCACTGAGGGTTGGAATTGTAGCAACTTTCACAGTTGTTTGTTCTGGAACAAAATCAACGGGTGAGCATTTAACAATATGTGTCGCCTGATTGGTATTGCCTGCGAGATCCATAAAAAAAGCATATACCAGGTTATTTCCCTCACTTAATGTGGGTGAAATGACTTTTCTGTTTTCAGGAATATCATTCCAGTCACAAGACAGGGTATTGGTTGTATTCAATAAAATACAAACCTGATCCGCATCAGCAGGGTCTATGGTTAATTCGATGCTGTTACGATCTGTTGATGTTACACCAGATACGTTGACTGGTGCAGGTTTTGTTGTATCAATAATAAATGGGCCAATTGAACTGGTGGCGCCATATTCACCTTCACTGTCAATGATAATGTTGAAATAGTAAGCGTCATCGTTTTCAAAAGAAAGTGATGTGCTATCTATTGAATGGCTGAATTGCTGAACAGGTGTGACAACATGATCAGGCACACTTTCTGGAGCGGAGGGGTTATATTCATTTAAAGCATAGGTGATGCCTTTGCTGAATGCGGCATAATACGTATCGCCTGCTTCAGTTGATGCGGTCCATTCAACAGATATTGTTGTATAATGGGTGGGTTGATTGACTAAAGGGTTTATTGGTTGTAATGAAATGATATCTTTGCTGTATGCCATATTGCTGGCAATAATCAGGAATATCATTGATGTCAGAATTGTTATTTTTTTTTGAAACATTTGTTTTACTCCTGTGTATTTACTGTCTTATGGATTGTTATTTCTGTGATTAAGCATTGATAAAAATTGATTCTCATCAATACATGTACATGAAAGTTTAAAAAGTTCAGTGATTGTATCAGTATCAGAAATGGAATAAATCTGTTTTTCGATGTTTTCAGATAGTTGCCCAAAACGTGTTTTGAGATTTAAAAGCAGCATTTGAATCATTCCCTTTATTTCCCCATCCTTTAACCCTTTTTCCAATCCCTCATCCCGCGCAGTCTGAATCATGTCAATGTCACGAACAGTGTTTACTAAATATTTTTCATAGGCCTTTCTTTCGGGTTTTTGATCTTTCATGATGAACCTCCTTTATGGGAGCGATTATATGTTTTTTGGGAACGATGTTTTCCCGCCGATTGTTTAATGCCATTTTACCACAATCCATCACTAAAACGAAATAAAATTTCATTACTGGTCGTAAATTCAGGAGAGTGTAACCAAAATAGCCGGTGTATACAATTTGCTCATCATTTTTTTGAACCAGGATTACGCAGAAGAAGATGAATAAGATGATTAAAAGACAGTGTTTATTTCATCTTATTCATCTTTTTCAGCGTAATCCTGGTTCAAAAAATGATGAGTGATAATTTAAATTCCGGCCATTTTGGTTACACTAAATTCAGGATGCCCATCAGTGGAAATCAATAGAATTTTCAAGAAATTAATCTCATCTATATCTTTCAAAAACATTGATCTTTCCATTTCAAATTCCATTATTCTGTTGTTATAGTCAGTCATTGATCAAAAAAAAATTTTATTAAAATTTTTGAATAAACTTTAAATGTATTAAATTTCATATTATTTTTAAATTTGAAAACTGTGATGACAGTTTTGTCCATGCTTCATTTGAAGTTTTGCTATTATTTATAGTGATCATTATTATTTCAATGTTTGATAGCATAAATTGAAATGGATCATTTTTTGTTGAATTCATTTTGGTTACCTTAATAAGGAATACTTAAATAATAAGTTCCTCATTTCTGAAAGAGTCAATTCTATTCATTTTGAACCTGGATTACGCTGAAGAAGATGAATAAGATGAAATCAAACACTTTTAATTCATCTTATTCATT
>Ga0272440_1001846_pt1 | contig 16948 bp, 15 predicted proteins | sample SSMMMBAug17_FD_192440 | JGI IMG/M metagenome (GOLD analysis project Ga0272440, IMG submission 192440) | Marine sediment archaeal communities from Little Sippewissett salt marsh, Falmouth, MA, United States - SSM-MMB-Aug17 | ecosystem: Environmental > Aquatic > Marine > Wetlands > Sediment ... | reverse complement strand
CAATATCTTCCGGTTTGATGATTTACAGGCAGCAATTGATGTCTTAACTAAAAATAATATTCGGGTTCTTGAAGGCAAGGAATTATATCAATTATAATCATTTGTAAAGACGCACGTCAGTGCGTCTTAGGAATTCTGTGAAAATAAGTTCCCCTTTTTAAAAAATGTTCATCGGGGTTTTTGTTCTGTAGAGACGTAGCATGCTACGTCTCTACGTGCCATACTATTATTTATACGTTCAAGATAAATGGGGAACTTATTTTTCGAGTATTCCTTAATACAAAAAATAGCCATTAAGATACCATAACGATTCAATTTGTCTGTCCTGGTTAACTGTCATCCCAATAAAGTCACCAATATCAAAATCATATCGGGTAATTGCGCGATCAGAGATATCATGAAAACTTGCATGAATGTATAATTCTCTATATGTATCATCACAAACAACAGCGATGTCATCCATTCGATCCAAAATACCTGTAAAATCAAGTTGAACAATCAGTTTCAGTTGGTTGACACTGGCTTTTTTATTCAATGTAAATGAAACGATACTGGCACGTTTAATTTGATGCGTCTCAATCATCTCGACACATGGTGATGTCTGATCCACAAAATACATTTTTGAATTAATCATCATTTTTGTTGATGATACATATTGCACCAGTCCTTTGCCGCTATAGGATTTAACCTTCTCGCCAAAAGCAGGCCCCCCCACATTTTTAAAATCTGGCATGGGATCAATGGATTCAATTTGAACACTGTCACACAATCCATTTGTCGCAAAAATTAATAAAAATAATATGATATAATATTTTGTATTCAAGTTATTTCTCCTGCAAAACATTTTTATTAGAAATGCTTCCCATTTAAAATGTTCGTTTTGAGGTAATTGTACTGTAGAGACGTAGCATGCTACGTCTCTACACGATCTTATTTTTTTGTACGATCAAGAAAAATGAGCATGTTATTTACCGAGGCATTCCAAAATTAATATTTCCAATAATATCGGCCTTGTTCTGAATCAATTGTAATGCCAGGGACTTGCGTATCAGTTCCAAGATCGCCAAAAATCAATCGATCTCTGCCATTGTCATGAATAAATGCCGGGGGTTTAACAACTGTGTCTAAAATTATTACTGATGGTGGCAGTTTTGGATTGTTAATATTTTCAGGTTCTATTTCAATAGTCACGTCATCAACCTTAATTACTGGTTCATTTAATCGTCCGCCATTACAGGCATCAAGGAGATAAATAGCGGAATGACTTTTCACGCCGCATCGGGTTGATGCCGGAATAATAGAGATCAACAAGACCTTTCCTTCACGAATCATAGGGTCATCAATAATGCGCTCATATTGTAATGGCAGATTAAAATACCATCCAACATAGGATTTATCGTTTTCATCTTTGTCAGGAAACCAGGTCATTGTATTGTCAGTAACAACTTTGTAGCCTTCAGAAATATATCCCAGCTCAATTTTTTGTTCCAGCAGGCCAATATTTTTGTAATCATCCCCCAATGAAGCAACATTTGATAGGGTACGTTCCTTTGTAAATGAACCCAGAAAAAATGCATTGTTACGCTCGTTATTTTGCCAATCCCATATACCATAGATTGTTTGCTGATCCATATTGGCGGCATCGCCTTCAGTTATATATCGGCCTGTTCCAAATATAACGATAAAGCCAGATTTACCATGAACACAATGGCTCATGACATCCGGTTTGCATGTAATGGCTTGCGGTTTGCCTTCAATGCCATCAGAATTGCGTGCCTGAAACAAGGGTTGTGGGGTTTCATCTGTACCATAAGCTATTTTCCAATCTTTAGCATCATCTGAAGTGAGATCAAATTTCCAAAGATTGCCCAATAGATCTCCAGCAAAAACATAGTCCACTTTTCCATCAAAATTGACATCAACCAGACTGGGCGTTGACAAACCATTGCACATATCATAACTTCCAAATTCTGTATTAATGGTTTTTATTTCTTCCCCTGTCTTTACATTACGAATATACAAAACAGCCTTGCCGCTTTTGCTGGCATACCCATTGCCAAAAATGACAATCCATTTATTGATATTAGAATTGACAATATAGGGCTTGCTATAGCTATATCCCATTTTTAAATCATCAGATGAATCTGATAGTGCTTGTGATGGAAACTCCCATTGCGGCATGTCCTCATAATCCATTGAACTGGATACTTTCAGACAATAATATCCACGTCCGCCTTTACCAAGACCGCCAACCAGATATGTGCCATCATCAGTTTCCTTGACAGTGGGAGTGGCATCACAATAAAACTTGTGCGTGTAACCGGGCACACTCAAATCATAAAGATTTTCAAACACAAGGTTGGGTACGTATGCAGCGACTTCCTCACCCGTATTCGCGTTGAAAACATGGCCCATGCCATCATTTGCGCCAATAAAAACAAAATTTTTGAAAAATAGCGGCTCAGAATGAACGATATCGCCTAATTTGTGATAACGTGTTCTCAACCTCCCTTTGTTTTGTTTTTCATCTTTGGCATCCCCACGAATATATCTTGTAATTTTTCGTGCCAGATCAATGTTTGGATTGATTTTTGCTAACAGTTCGTCACTTAAATCCGCATTAAAATAAACCCCTTGTTTTCCACCATTGGAAGTAATTATTTTTCTTGTGTCCCATGGTTTACTATCCAGTTTTTCCTGCGCGGACCAGGTTGGTGTTTCATAATCAAAATTATTTGATCCATCTGTGCCATATGCTCTCAAGTCTCCAGACCAATCTCTTGAATTGTAACTGCATTGAAAAACCTTTGAATCTTGTTCAAGCATCTGTCCATTTACAGCAACTGATGCTGCACTGCCTACGACAGAAACCTGTCTACCAATAGATTCAATTGCATGAATCAAATCTTGCGGGTTATTTGCAGAAAAGTATTCACCGCGCCCATTGACCGCCGCATGCCAGAGATCATCAATTGTAGTCATCTGACCGGATTTAACTTTTGGCCATTTGGGACAATAATCAGAGCAATCACTACCAACGATCAGGGGCGGACAATTGGGATAATTATCAAAAGGATTAAGCGTGCCTTTCGCCCCAAATGCCACACAAAATGTAACCATATGTTGTTGGGAATTGATATCATTTCGTCTGGGCGGCACCTTGTTTTCAAGACTTTTACTTAAATCAGTTTCATAATATTGCATGGCAACGTCAGCCAGGGTCTCTAAATATGAATCACTGTAGCAGGATGTATCAAATTTTGTATTATTATCACCATCCGCATTTTTGACATTTGGTTTGTTACCATTCCAGTAGCCATCAGTCAGGAGAATGGAAAAGGCCTGTTGACATGCACCGCCTTCATCTGCAGATGCATATGGCCAGTTTCCTACATTACTTCCTGAACCTTCAGTAAAATATTTTCCTGCTTTTTGCAAAGATTTTCTAAGAGGCGTGCCTCCATTTTTTTCAATTTGATATAGTAAATTTAAAAGCTTATCAGATTTATCATCCAGGCTGCCGGCATTATTGGTACATTTAATCGGTAATACGTGCGTTTGAACTGTATTATTCAATGTAATGATCCCCACTTTGACGCCTTCCAAAGAGTCAATCATTTTTGATATTGCGGCTTTTGCCGTGTGAAGTCGTGTACGAAAAAATGAATACCAGTTGGCAAAGTTTTGTAATTCCTTTTTATAAGTTCTTGATGACTTGATATCATCAGGCGGTGTATCAGTTTTTACCAATTTCTTAACTGTATAATTTGATTTCGCATTTACACGATAATAATCAATGGATTGTGTATCAATATTTATGTTCACGAGAAAAAAACGTGATTTTTGTTTTGAAAATACATAATAATGTGAATAATATATCTGTACACCTTTTATTTCCAAAAACACTTTATTCATAGGCGTTGTTGGTTTTGCGGAACTGGGATTATTACGTGGCTCGGTCGGATTTGCATCAGGCAATTCTGACCATTTGGGTGAAGGTGGATCAACATCATCCATCTCATTCCATCGAACCCAGGGTTCATATGTGACTGTGGGATTATAATAAATTTTATTGTATTCATACCATTGACATCGATAATGCGCTCTTAAACTATTTGAATAAAGATCTGTATTTGAATCGTATTTGCCGCCAATTTCATCTGTCATAATGTTCCATCCCATGCTTCCTGAATCATCAATAACAAGCATAATCAGTGGTGGCGGGGGATCCGCCAGTGTTTCAAGGGGGACATCCGAAATGGTAATACAATCGTCATAGGGGCAGTCATCAACCTTGTCACAATCCTGATCAACGCCATCGCATTTTATTTCAGGATTACTTGCAAATCGATCCGGATTTGTATCATCACAATCACAGGATTCTGCAATACATTGTGCGGGTTTATAACCTTCACAGTAATTGCGGGGTTCATTTGGATCACCACAATTATCATTATCCAGGTCGATATAACAGGTTAACTTTAACCCCTCATCAATTTCACCATCGCACTCGTCATCTTTATCATTACATATCTCAATTGCATCAGGATTAATTGCAGCATCAGTATCATCACAATCAAGGCTGTTATCTACCCAACCATTTTCGCAATAAAGCGATAGTTTTGATTCATTAATATCGCCAAATTGATCACCATCAGCATCCCTGAAGCATTGCTCCTCAATTTTTCTATACTCTGCTTTGTGACTCATGCCAAACTGTATGGGAACATTTGGTATTGTAATATCAGGAAAAGGCCACCATAGATCAATATGAATATTTTTAGTTTGAATGACATCAAATTTAACAAGTGTAACATAAGATGTTAATTTTGCAGGTTTTTCCCAACCATAGACATCAGAAAATGTAATATGATATTCATGCGCAAAGTTAACGCTTGAAATTGTCGGCAATCCCAAAAGTCTTAAAGCATGATTAAGTTTATCGATCATCCAGTTGAAAAATTTTTGCAATATGGACATGGCAAATGAGTTAGAGACAATTGTGCCAAGCTGAAGTTCAAAAGTATCACCACTGCATAGATTTTCAGCAGTTTGGCTATTTAATATTGCAGCAACAGATTTAAAATGCCATTTTGCATTATCATCACAGGAGGGTTGTGGATGGTTCGGTCCGGTTCCAACAAAATCGACCCTGATACCCAGAAGAGGAATGGTTGCATTTTTTATATCATCAATAAAACTTGCCTGTGCCTGACAGGGTCGAAACAACATGCTTGATAATATAATTGTTATGCAGATATACATATTTTTTGATAATAATTTCATTATTTCATACTCCCTCAGGTTATAATAATAATTTAATAATTTCATTATTTCATACTCCCTCAGGTTACATCCAACATCGTTTAATTGCTTAAAATATTTTAGTTAATAAATTAGATTTCTACGAATTTATTGATGTGAATTATTTATATTTTATATGCTATCATTTTGGAAGGTAAAATTCTGTAAAAACAAAGCTGATCTTATATTATCGGCATAATCGAACATATTGGATTTGAAGGTAAATACTTATTCAAAACATTATTTACAATATTTTCAATCAGTAAAGATATAAATTTATAACTTACCGCTTATGTCACTATGAATCTACCTATGCATTTATTGTGCCAGCTTTGATTATTTTTTAAATTTGTAAAAAGGGTTTAAAAAATTTTGAAAAGAATCAATTGAACAATCAAGCGCCCGATAAAAACAGCAAACAAGCCAAAGATTAATTGTGTAGACATATAGATCATTGATGTCATATAGCGATGTTCAATTAACAAATTAAAAGCATCGTTGCTGAATGTAGAATAGGTGGTAAGAGATCCCAGCAATCCAACAAGGATAAAGCTTTTAACTTCATTAGAAAAGGGGTGCCAGGATTCGTTTAATTGAATTAAGAACCCAATAATCAGACATCCCAGTAGATTGACTGTCAGCGTTCCCCAGGGAAAGAACAGGCCTTTGTTAAGTTGTTGAACGTGCGAACTTATAATAAATCTTAATGTCGCGCCGACGAATCCGCCCATTCCAATAATAAGCAGTTGAAAGAGGTATTGATAATTAATCATAATAAAAAAAAAGGGTAATAAACGTTTGCAACGTCTATTACCCTTTATGTTAACTAAGCATTGTCGCTGTCAATTAGTGAGCGAGCAATTTGGTTACAGTTTCTGCCATGGGTGTCGCATAGATTAAGATCAGCGAAATAACCAAAGCATAAATACACAATGATTCAATCATTGCCAGACCAATCAGCATGGTAACTGTTACTTTACCTGATGATTCAGGATTTCGGGCAATTCCCTCAACCGCTGATTTCAGGCCAAGGCCCTGTCCAATACCACAACCAAAGGCTGCGATTGCAATGCCAAAACCGGCTGCTGTTACACAAGCGACAAAAAAAGTTAAAGCTGCTGCTTCCATGAAATAAATCCTCCTTAAAAAATTAAATATTAATATGGCTTCTTCAACCTGCCGCAATTATTATTTTGGCAGGAAAATTGTGAAATCACGATCAAGAATAATACATTCCTGAATCCATGATATTATCAATCAAACTATTAGTGTGCGTGTTCCATTGCGCCTGAGAAATACATAATTGTCAGCAAAAAGAAAACAAATGCCTGAACCAGCGCAACAAATATACCCAATGCCATGATTGGCAAAGGTGCAAAAAATGCGCCTGCAAGCGCAAATAAAATTGCCAGTACCAACTCATGTCCCATCATATTGCCAAACAAACGAAAGGACAGAGATAAAATGCGTGCGACATGGCCAATTATCTCAATAGGGAAGATTATCGGAACCATCCACCAAACAGGTCCCATAAAATGTTTAACATATGATACCCCATGATACATAATTCCAATGATATGCGTAAAAACAACTACGACCAATGCGCATGACAATGTTGTATTCAAATTGGCAGTTGGCGGAAAAAAGCCTGGAATCAATCCCACCAAATTACAGATAAATATATAAATAAAAATGGTAGCTGCCAATGGAAAAAGCCATCGTCCTTCCTCTCCTGTTACCCCAACCATAAATTCTTCAATACCGCCAACAAGCGCTTCCAAAACATTTTGTCCTTTTGAAGGAATCATTTGAAGTGCTTTGGCACCAAGGTATGACAGTATCACCAGGATTCCCATAACCACCCACGAATATACCACATGTGGGTACTGATGGCCAAAATGGCCCAGGTTGATTAAATCTCCAAAAATTAGATATGGATGTTCCACTTATATTGCCTCCTTAAATATAATTTATTAGTTATTTGTAATAAAATTTGTTTTCAATTCAAATAGTGTTGCCAGCATAATACTGGTGACAACGATGGATAGCCCCACAAACAAACCCAATGGGTCTACCCAATGCTGCGATATTAAAACCATCAGTATGATTGCGCTGGCAAAAAAACGCATATAATATTTTGCAATCACCACATGATGACTGACCAATCTGTCCGGCTGAAATGCTTTTCTTAAAGTTCGCCAGAGCAGATGAAAATTGACTGTCACTATCAGTCCGCCAGCCAAAATGCCCAGGGCAAATAATTTGGAAAGCAGTGCAAATCCGCCTATGGTTACTGATGCAAATAAAATCCAGTTGGATATAACGACGAATTTTAATATTCGTTTTTGCGTGTCCATGTGTTATTTTACCTTAAGGAATATAAATGCGAGACGTTCCGAGATAATTATCTAAATCAATAACGATCTCTTCTATCTTATCAACACATTGATTTCTATAGTGTTCATCTGACATATTGTCTTTTCCTATGCAAAAAAAGCTTGGCATTTATTATGATAATTGCTGACTTTTTTTCATTGCCAGATAAATATTTCTAAAACCAGCCGCAATCCCCAATCCCAGTCCACTTAACGTGCAAATTGGGGGGATTCCCAAAACATATTGATCTAAAAAGATGCCCAAAAATAATCCAATAAAAATAGATAGCGCTATAGATAATCCTAAGCTACTATAATACGTTATGTCCTTAATAAATTGTCGGGTTTCCTCATTCATATTTGTTTCCAATCAATTGTTGGGAGGCATCACTAACACATATCAATATGCAAGTCAAACAGAAATCTTATGAGGGGAATTTTTTTTATTTGCCGGATATTGCCAACGATATAATTTGCCTTCGAAATTTTTAAATGTCCAGGATGAATCTGTATGTTCCAAAACATAATTGGGTAATAAAGGAATTTTTCCACCGCCACCTGGTAAATCAACCATATATTGCGGAACACCCATTCCTGATATTCGACCCCGCAAATACGTCATTATTTGGATGCCAGTTTCGATACTGGTTTGAAAATGAGAAGTCCCGCGAGTATCATCCATTTGATGAATATAGTATGGGCGAATGCGAAATGCCAGCAACCTTTGCATCAACTCAAGCATTGATTCAGGATTGTCATTGATTCCTTTTAGCAGTACTGTTTGCGATCCCAGTGGAAAGCCGGAATCTGCAAACATTTGAATCACTTTTTGTGATTCATTTGAGATTTCTTTTGCATGATTGATATGTAGATTCAAATAAATGGGATGGTATTTCTGAAGTTTATGCACCAGATCCAATGTAATTCGGTGAGGCATTAATACAGGCACTCTAGAATGTATGCGAATGAGCTTTACATGCGGCATCTGTCGCAACTGATCCAATATTCCAAATAAGGTTGTATCACTTCGCATAAATGGTTCGCCACCGGATAATATGACTTCTCGAATTCTCGACGTTCTGGCAATATATGCCAGTCCTGTTTGAATCTCTGATTGTGAAACTTGTGGCTGTTTACCAATAAATCGTTTTCGCATACAGAAACGACAAAATGATGGACAGGTGTTGGATATCAAAAACACGACACGATCCGGATAACGATGTATTATCTGACTTACTGGTGATTGTTGCTTTTCAGCAAGCGGATCATCCGCACCCAAATTGTCAGATAATTCATCAATTGTTGGAATAAACTGGCTGGCAACCGGATCATTTGTTTTTGGTGATATTAACCCCAGCACATGTGAATGAATTCGCATCGGGTATCTGTCAATCACTGGCTCAAGATCTGCAAATGAACAATTGAAATATTGCGATAAAGCGTTAAGCGTTGAAATGCTAATTTCTTGTGAAATCATTGTTTGTTTCTGTCAAATCCCCGGTATACATGGCACATTGGGTAAACATCCACACAAAAAAAGCACGATCATGATAAGTATGATAAAATATGATTTATTCATTACAAATTCCTTTAAAAAATATGTTTTTTCCTGTTGATATAACAGGCGTTGCTAAAATTTTCTGGTCTAATAAAAACCGCTCTGTTTGTTTCCAATCTGATGTATTGATTGTGCCCAAAGGAAGATTGTCCGATGCTTTCATTAATGTGCGTGATGAGATCACCTGTTTTTCAATAAGCTTTGGATCTGTGGCTTCATCAAATGAATGAATAATTTCAACAGATTGTACCAAATTTTTAGAATCAAGAGCTGCGGTCCATCCTTTAAGAATGGCATTTCGAAATTTGCAGATCAGGTCTGGTTTCTGCGCGACGATCTTTTGTGAAGTAATAATTGAGTTGCCCACAAAATGAATCCCATTGTCATGAGGAGAAAAAAATGCAATCTTTTCATTGGCTGACGCCAGCTTTTCCTGAATGACAATCCCATTGGAATTACGATAAACAGGCCATAAATCAACCTTTCCAGTATAAAAGGGGGTATAGTCATAGCGGACACTATAAAATTTGACTTCATTTACATGAATGCCGGCTTTTTTCAAAATTGATCGCATGATTGTTTCATCTTCATTGCCAAAGGTAATTCCAATGGTTTTTCCTTTCAGATCGTTCAATGATTGAATATTATTTCTGTTTTTGTAGTACATCCAGCACATGGGGCTTTTTTGAAACAATTGCGCCAGCACACAAATGGGCGAGCCTTTTTCCAGGGCTCTGATAATCTGATCTCCTGTGGCCACACCAAATTGTGCGCGTCCCATTTCAATTTCAGTAATTGCGTTTCGTTCAACACCTCCGGCGCGAATAGAAACATTCAGTCCCTGTGCATTAAAATAACCATTGGCATGCGCGAATAAAGATCCCGCAGCACCAGAATTCAAGAGCCATTTCAGACGATAAACGACTTGGGAATTATCCTGATTTTGCTTTTGGCATGAAACAAATAAGCAGGCAAGTATGATACAAGAAAACCACAATATATAATGCTTAGAATGATATTTATTTATCAAAATGATACCTCGATTAATTGTGTCATTCCACCTATTGGAATGTTATCAACCCTGACAATTAATTGGTGCTCATCTGTTGTGACATAAAAATAAGCCTTAAAAAAAAAGCCCTTGTATCCAGCGGCAGAAAGCATGATTTTTTTACAATTGAATTGCCCGGCAGGCACATCAATAACAATATCATGAAGAATCTGAAAATATAAATCCTGTGATTCCAAAATTGGAAACTTTGTAATTCGAACAAGGTCGAACTTGATTGGCGTTTTTTGACTTAAATCCATTGTGCGAACCAGACCTGTAATTTCGACATAAACCTGACTATCAAAATTTGTTTTTTTAAAACACTTCTTGCCATCCCAAAAGCCATTCATTGCAAAAAGACCATTTTTTTCAAAGGTCATATGCATGTTGTTCGGGCCTGCCTGATAGTGGATCAAACGCGGTTGGCCATCAGATGTGCTGACAACATCCCAACAGTGTCGGCCACCTGGTTCATAAATTCTTGGATCAGTATAATTACCGCAAGATTCATACTGGATTAAATCTTTACTACGATGTACCACCATATTTTCTTCGTAGTTTTTTCCATTGATTTTTATTGTGTATCGTAAATGCTCTGTTTGTGAAATTGCTGCAAATGTTATAAAATAATTGAAAAATATAACAATAAAAACAATGTAAGGTATTTGAACATAATATTTCATTTCATCTCCACTGATATTGCAATTGCTCGTCAGCTCTGACAATAGCAAAGAATAAGATCACGAACACTTTTTTCAGATATCGGTTTGGTCATAAATTCATTACATCCGGCAGTAAACGATGTCTGCCTGACTTTTTCATCATTGTCTGCACTGAGTGCAACAATAGGTGTTGGTGAACAGGCATTTTCTCTTTCAAATGACCTGATCTGTGAAATCGCTTCAAAACCATCCATAACCGGCATTTGAAGGTCAATCAGCACGAGATCGTAAGACCCTGTTTTGAAGTAGTCCACACATACCTGTCCATTTTCTGCAAGATCCAGCACACAGGGAAAAGGTTCAAGATAGTGTCCAATCATGAGCATATTATTGGGGCTGTCATCAGCAACAAGAACTTTTAATTGTTTGTCGAAAACCTGCTTTTCAGTGTTTTGTTGATTTTGTATTGGCACATCATTTTGCTGGAAAGTATCTTGAGATGACCCTGGCAATAGAACATAAAGATACGTACCTTCTCTTTCACTGGATTTAAACTGAATATCCCCGCCATGTGTTTTTGCCATGAGCATTGCGCTGTATGTTCCCAAGCCAGTGCCAGTTTTTTTCCCACTGGTTGCATATTTTTCAAAAAATCGATCCCGCAAACCATTGGGAATAAGGCCTTGATTGTGGATAGTCAGGCGATGCATATCTGATTCAGTTTTAAGTGAGATTGTAATTTTTTCATTGGCAGGAGAGGCTTCAATTGCATTCTTGATCAAATTGGCCAGTAAGCCTTCCAGCAATCGTTTTTCACCCATAACAGTGTAAACATCCTTATCATTCATGGGTTGATCATTGATATTCATCAAAAAATCAATTTTTTTGCTGGATGCCAATTGATAAAAATCATTTTCAATTTTTTTCAGAATGGGAACCACATTACAAGGGATTGGCAAAAATTCGTATCTTCCCTGTTCCATTTTAAAAATATCCAGGGAATGATCAATCATCTCCAATGCCTGCCTGCCACTTGCACGAATTTGTTCAACCCACGTTTTTTGGTCGTCAATGAAATTATCATACATCATCAGCATATCCGACAGGCCAATAATACCACTGAGGGGATTTTTCAGGTCATGGCGCATGATTCGGTCAACGTCTTCACGAAGGTTTTCCATTGCTTTACGTTCTGAAATATCCCGAATCAGTATCCACAACCACTTGTCATTTTGAGCAGAGCGCCATAATCGCATTTCAACAGGCACTCTTGTATTTGATGTCTGTATGATTTGGCATTCAAAAGGATCACTGTACCCATTTTGCATTACCTGATTTTCAACGATACTTTTGAATTGATTCTGTGTATCAATGGATAAAAAATTTGTAAATAAAGGCACAGAATCACTGGTAAGACCGAGCAATGTTTTTGCGCCGGGGTTAATATCTACAATTTCAAACAATTCATTGGTTCTGATAATGGCATCAATGCTTGTATCAAACAATCCTTTATATTTTTGTTCACTGAGTTTTAGTTCTTCAAATAATCGTTTAAGATCTTGCGTTTTTTGTTTGAGGCTAATATGTGTTTGAACGCGGGTAAGGAGCTCCTCGGCCTGAAAAGGTTTTGTAACATAATCCACAGCACCAACATTGAATCCTTTTATAATATCAACAGTTTCAACCTTAGCAGTCAGAAATATCACAGGGATATCTTTTGTTTTGGGATTGGCCTTGATCTGGCGGCACGTTTCAAAGCCATCAATGCCAGGCATCATGACATCAAGCAATATCAAATCCGGCATCAATTGTTCAACACGCGCCAATGTTTGTTCACCGCTCATTGCCGGTGTAATTAAGTATTCACTGGCCCCCAAAATACTTCCCAAAACTTGAAGATTCTTGGGGACATCATCAACTATTAAAATTAATGGTTTCTTTGTTTTTTGAACGAATTGTGTCATTATTAATATCCTGAAATTTTTCTTGCAGGCCATGATTTATGGTTAATTCAGTTTTTTATCAATGAATGATTCTAATGTCAATGTCAATTTTTATCATTTGTAAGCCCGCATGTGGTTCAATCCGGATATTGGAAGATTGAGGGGCGTATGTAAAAGTTAGGGGGAACATGTTTGCCTCAGACATATTCCCCTGAATTCTAAATACGCCCATTCATGTTTTTTTGCAAAATCTCAATTTCTTGTTGAAAGATTTTCGGGCTTGCGTTAAATGATTAGAGTGTAACCAAAACTGCCGGAGCAAAGTTTATTATCTTTTTTTGAACCAGGATTACGCTGAAAAAGATGAATAAGATGATTTTAAAGTGTTTTTTTCCATCTTATTCATCTTCTTCAGCGTAATCCTGGTTCAAAAAGGATGGGCAAATTTTATTTCACAGTCAATTTTGGTTACACTCAAATGTTTATTTACGATACCAGTTCAGATAGTTGTCAATAATAGGCAAGGAATATCCTGTCTAAGAAATGTCGGGTATCATTAATCAACAAAAATGGAGGACCCCATGAATCTTTTATCACCAGTATCATCGATCTGTCAGTTTGCATATCAAACTGTAAGCAAAACAGTTTCACCGGTTACAACATTATTTCATAACACGACAGATTCTTTACATCGTACATTGCATCCCATTATTTCTCTGGTAGACAAACGAATATTGCCACCAAGGGATTTATCAACAGTGACTTCATTTGATCCGGAAAATGAAGCACCACCAGAGGAAGCTGGTTTAACACTTGAATCAAAGAATGCCATCTGGTCCGGTGTTGAAGACTTGTATAGCACAGGTGTTTTTCCAGGAATCAGTTTTTGTTTGCGCAGGCATGGTAAAATTGTTCTCAATCGTGGTATCGGCTATGCTCGCGGCAATGGACCAGGGGACCCGGCAGGCGCAGAAAAAATTCTCATGACGCCTGACACGCCAGTATGTCAGTTTTCTGCATCAAAGGTGATTACTGCCATGTTGATCCATCTGTTGGTAGAGCGCAAAGAAATCGACCTTTTGGATCCGGTTGCTCATTACATTCCAGAATTTGGTACACATGGCAAGGATAAGACATCTATATATCACATCATATCTCATCATGGGGGCATTCCGCGTCCACCTGAAGATGTAGACCCCTCACTTTTGTTTGATCTTGAAGAATTTGTTCAGGTTTTATGCAGATGTAAGCCAGAATCGCAAGGCGGCCGCCGCATGGCTTATCATGCAATTACTGGTGGCGCTATTCTTGCGGAAATTATTCATAGAGTCACTGGTATGACCATTCGTGACTTTCTTGATGAAACCATTCGAAAACCATTGGGCTTCAGATATTTTAACTATGGTCTTGCAGATGATGATCTGGATAAAGTGGCCACCAATTATGCCACTGGCCTGCCATTAATTTTTCCTTTCTCGACCATTGTCAAGCGGGCATTAAGCGCATCATGGAATGAAGTTGTCGATATTTCAAATCAACGCGAGTTTAAACAGGCAATTATTCCTGCGGGAAATTTGTATGCCACTGCTGATGAAATGAGTCAGTTCTTTCAAATGATGCTCAATGGCGGCGAATTGAATGGCGTGAGAATATTTAAGCCATTGACCATTCAGAAAGCGGTGATGGAGTCGGATAATATGAAATTTGATGGCACCATGGTTCTGCCAATGCGTTACAGTGCAGGCCTGATGTTAGGTGCATCACCTGTGGGGATGTGGGGGCCCTTTACAGCGTCTGCTTATGGACACATTGGGTTTATCAATATCTTCTGTTGGGCTGATCCAGAAAGAGATATCTCTGTTTCATTGCTGACAACTGGAAAATCTTTAATCAGTGAACATCTTTTATATATCGCGCAATTATTGTCCTATATTTCATGGTATTGTCGAACAGCAGGACTCCCGGGCGAAATTACCGAGGTGTATTCATCTTATGTTATGCCAATTCAAAAGATTCTTCAGCAGTATTTATTGCGTTGGTAAACAATTAACAACTTATGTTAAAACAACACACGAAAATCATTTGCTTCGTTTTATTTCTGCTTGCGTCGAACCATGTCGCAGCCATGACGATTCAAGAGGAAATCAAACTGGGAGAAATCTTTTCAAAAGAAGTACGTTCGTATTTTCCTATGATAGAGGATCAGGACATTCTATCATATGTTTCCTACGTTGGTAATCGCTTGCTTGAGGCTGTACCTGAGAAGCATTTCGATTTTCATTTTTATGTAATTAAAGAAAAAACTTATAATGCATTTGCTGGGCCGGGCGGACATATTTTTGTTCATTCGGGCCTGATTGAGGCGATGACATCAGAACTGGAGCTTGCTGGCATTATGGCCCATGAGATAGCCCATGTGGTATGTCGTCACATTTCCGAAAGAATCGATAAATCCAAACCAGTTAATTTGGCAGCTATGGCAGGAACTATCGCAGGCATACTTGTTGGAGGAAATGTTGGCGCTGCTATGGTTGTCGGATCTGCTGCAGCTCAGCAAAGCATGTTTTTAGCTTACACGCGTGAAAATGAACGTGAGGCCGATCAAAATAGCCTTCGGTATCTAAGAGATGCAAACTATAATGGCCTGGGATTGTTAAATATTTTAAAAGTAATCAGAAAATACAACTGGATTGATGTCAGCGGCATCCCCTCCTATGTAATGTCCCATCCGGCAATCAATGAACGTCTGGTATACCTGGATACCACAATGAATGCCAGGCCGGAATTTGCCAGACCCGCTGAAAATTTACAATCTTTTGCATTCAAAAAAGTCAGGATGCGTATCCAGGCACTATATAGCAATAACCATCCCGCACATTTTTTTGAAAAACAAATAAAGGCAAATCCTGATGACTTTTTAAGTTATTATGGCTATGGCCTAAAACTGGCTGTATCTGGTAAAAGAAAATATGCTGTTGAAACATTAACAAAAGCCTTACAAATGCGTCCTTTTGATTCTGATATATTGAGAGATACCGGTATTGCACATTTTTATGTTGGGGACTATTCACAGGCAGTCACGTATTTACAAAGTGCCAATAATATTGCACCCAATGATTACGAATGCCAGTTTTTCCTGGGGCGCGCCAATGAAAGTCTGGGGAATACAGATTTCGCTATCAATATCTGGGAACATCTGTTGATTACCGCTCCCAATCAAAACAAGCTGCATTACCATCTGGGCACACTCTATGGGCGCATTGAAAAATTGGGAGATGCACATTATCATCTCGGTATTTATTATCAGGCAACAAACAATTTGAAACTGGCACGTTTTCATGTCAAAAAAGCGATGACATATTTTGATAAATCATCAAATCGCTATAAAGAATTGCAAGAGCTCTTAAATAAGACCTCTCGTAAAAAGGATAAGATCAAATGAAATCCAATCAAACAGTGATGTTAATTATTTTAGATGGTTGGGGCTATCGCCAAGAATCATCATGCAATGCCATTGCACAGGCAAAAACGCCATACCTGGATCACTTGTTCAAAACCTATTCACACACATTGTTAAAATGTTCGGGATATGCTGTTGGACTTCCTGATGGTGTTATGGGAAATTCTGAGGTTGGCCATTTAAATATTGGGGCAGGCCGCGTTGTATTTCAAGATATGCTCCGCATTGATGCTGCCATTGAAAACAATACATTGCAGACCAATCCGGCCTTTACCGAATTGATAGCAAAATTAAAACAAACAGGAGGCCGGATGCATCTGATGGGTTTGCTCTCTGATGGTGCGGTGCATAGCCATATCAATCATTTATTTGCATTGATCCTGATAGCAAAATCCCATGATATTCCGGTTCGTATTCATGCCATTATGGATGGGAGAGATACACCGCCGGATAGTGGCTTATCTTACCTGAAACAACTCGATAAATTTATCAATGAAAACAACTGGGGACAGATTGCGACAATCTGTGGAAGGTTTTACGCAATGGATCGGGATAAGCGTTGGGAACGTATTACTCGAGCTTATAATATGTATAC
>Ga0272440_1001845_pt1 | contig 16953 bp, 12 predicted proteins | sample SSMMMBAug17_FD_192440 | JGI IMG/M metagenome (GOLD analysis project Ga0272440, IMG submission 192440) | Marine sediment archaeal communities from Little Sippewissett salt marsh, Falmouth, MA, United States - SSM-MMB-Aug17 | ecosystem: Environmental > Aquatic > Marine > Wetlands > Sediment ... | reverse complement strand
CATATCAAATATCCATTTGAAAATGGCAATGGCGGACTTGTTGTCGCAACAACCCGTCCAGAAACAATGCTGGGGGATACCGCTGTCGCTATACATCCAGAAGATGATCGCTATACAACTATTCCCGATCATGTTCAATTGCCACTGACCGGTAGAATTATTCCAATTATAAAAGATAGTTATGTGGATAGAAGTTTTGGGACAGGCGCATTAAAAGTAACACCTGCGCATGATCCTAATGACTTTGAAATTGGACAACGCCATGATCTGCCATCCATTCGCGTCATTGGTGATGATGCCAAAATGACAGAACTGGCAGGAGATGCCTACCAGGGTTTAGATCGTTTTGAATGTCGAAAAAAAGTAATCGCTGATCTTAAAGAATTGGGACTACTTGAAAAAATTGATCCCCTTCAACATGGCGTTGGTCATTGTTACCGATGTAAAACAGTGGTTGAACCCAATCTATCTCGTCAATGGTTTGTCAAAGCCAAACCTCTCGCAGAAAAAGCCATTAAGGCTGTTGAAAATGGTGATACTCAAATTATTCCTGAGGCCTGGAAAAAAACATATTTTGATTGGATGTTAAACATTAAAGATTGGTGTATTTCTCGCCAAATCTGGTGGGGGCATCGAATTCCAGCATGGCATTGTGAAGATTGTCATCATACCATGGTCAGTATGGAGGATCTGGATCAATGTACACAATGTGGCAGCAAGCAGTTGGTTCAGGAATCTGATGTTCTGGATACCTGGTTCAGTTCTGCATTATGGCCATTTTCAACAATGGGATGGCCTGAAGAAACAGAACTATTGAAAACATTTTATCCAACATCACTGTTGGTTTCCGGTTTTGATATTCTGTTTTTCTGGATTGCACGCATGATGATGATGGGACTTTGGTTCATGAAAGATATCCCTTTTAAAGATGTTTATATTCATGCGTTGGTTCGGGATGAAGCTGGCAAAAAAATGAGCAAATCCAAAGGAAACGTTATTGATCCTCTGGATATTATTGAACGATATGGTACGGATGCTTTTCGATTTACACTGGCCGCTTTTGCAGCTCAAGGTCGTGATATTCGTCTGTCTGAAAAGCGTATTGAAGGATATCGTCATTTTATTAATAAACTATGGAATGCAGCACGTTTTGCTCTTATGCACCTTCAGTCTTATGAGCCTTCCCAACGAACAGATGAATTAATAGAAAAACGTTCTCTTGCCGATCGATGGATTTTATCTCGTTTGACACAGGTTTCCACAGATGTGACCACTTATTTGGATACATACAAATTTAATGATGCTGCCAATGTCCTATATCAGTTTGTCTGGCATGAATTCTGTGACTGGTATCTTGAAGCGATAAAACCAATTCTGTTTGAAAAAGAAGGGAATAAAGCATCAACGCTGGACTGTTTGAATCAGGTGTTATGTGCAACGCTTGGACTTTTACATCCATTTATTCCATTTATTACTGAAGAAATCAGATGTAAACTTCCCCATCCACCAGAAAAATCCATGATGTATACTGAATTTCCAGACAATATCGGTTCATTGGATCAAAAGGCAGAAATAACCATGACCTTAATGATGGACATGATTACTGGAATTCGAAACATTCGGGGCGAAATGAATATTAGCCCATCGATTGGTTTAGATGTCATTGTTCACTCACCAGATGCAGATGCACGAGCTGAAATTAACACCCACAAATCTCTGCTGATTAACCTTGCCAGGTTAAACGCAATTACCATTCAAAAACCATCGATTCGTCCGAAATCAGCAGCAACCGTTATCATTGGAGATCACACATTGTATGTTGCATTAGAGGGGGTTATCGATTTTGAAAAAGAAACGGCTCGTCTTGAAAAAGAAATTCAAAAAATTGATAACGACCTTATCGGAGCAAGCAAAAAATTGTCCAATGAAGATTTTTTGAGCAAAGCACCTCAAAATGTTGTCGAAAAAGTTAAAGAAAAACATAGTGCTTTGATGGAAAAAAAGGATAAATTGATCGATAATCTGACTAAAATTCAAAAAATTGGAAATATGTAATCGACCTTTTTGTTTTGTATACCCAAAATGGCAAAAAAAAAATCGTAAAGACGCAGTAAACTGCGTCTTTAATGAACAATTGAAAAATTAGTTTTCCATTTACAATTGTACGTTTCGTGGCTATAGATCGTAGAAACACTGAAAATGTAAATTAAGAATGGGAAATTTATTTTCAAAGCATTCCTTAACATTCAATAGAGAAAAATAAAAATCTCATAGTATTTGGCACAATTATCCAAATGATTTTTCACGTCTTTTGAAGCCTTTTCCGCAATATATATACAGACATCGTCATTAAAAGCCCCATCCAGATAATAAGTCCTGTCGTTGTAAGAACTGGAACTGCAAATCTCTTGTTTTGTGTTTGTGCCTGATTGTCGAACATAAGGTTAAGGTAGCCATATTGTTCTCCATGAACCGTACCAAAAACCAGTGGTTCATCTGGTAATGTCAGGCCTGAAACTGTTTCAGTATTCATTTGATTTTGTTCAATGATTTGTTCTGTCTTACTTTGATCGTGCCATACTTTAAAAATCAATAAATCACCAGCCAACGCACCATCTTTTTGAGCCGTTTGGGTATCATCGCCAAATATACTGATGAGATAATAGTTTTCAACAGTCGTTCCTACAGTTGTGGCGCCGACCATTAATTCTCCACCATTTCCATCATCGATAAAAACAGCTACTTCATCGACACCATTCTCCGGTTCCATACCATTGATTAACAATTGGCCGGCAAACTGAACCCAATTGTTTGTTGGAATTGTACCTGTAAAATGGTTTGTACCAGCAAAACAGCTGGTCGAAATCATTAATACCAAAAAAACGATTTTGAGTTTCATAGCGACCTTCTTTTCATTGATAGTTAGATTTACATAAAAAGGAGTATCCCAAATGTTCCTAATCCAGATGAAATAATTAAAGGTTGCGGATCATAATCACTGATTACCCCAACACCAAAGGTTTCACCCTCAAATTTGGGTAAATCTGATTCAAATTTCGAGCGAAAATAATCACCTTCAATGTTGTGTATAGATCGTGTGTAACCATCCTTTTTTTTGACTACCATTCCACCACGTTTGGTTCCCAAATGAGAATGGTAGTCAATACCATAAAAAAGATCATCCACACAATCGTTCGTTGATACAACGCCAAATAACCCACCCATAAGCGTTACATCCTTTCTAATGAATATCCTGGTGATATTCATGAAGAGATTTTAAAACAGAATCTCCATTCATTCGTCTTGAAATTCCACGCGCTGCAGCAAGAGCGGCTGCTGTTGTTGTAATATACGGTATTTGATACTTGATGGCTGATTTTCGGATATATGAATCATCATCTTTTGATTCTTTGCCACTGGGTGTATTGATCACTAATTGAATTTCAGAATTTTTAATAGCATCAACGATATCTGGTCTTCCATATCCAATCTTATGAATCAAAGTTGATTCAATTCCATTTTTGGATAAGAAAGATTGAGTACCTTTTGTTGAATAGATTTTAAACTTTAGTTCTGAAAAAATTCTTGCAGATTCTAAAATACCATCTTTATCACTATTATTGACTGTAATTAATACCCCCCCTTTTATGGGTAATGATGTACCGGTTGCTTCCTGAGCTTTGAAAAAAGCCATTCCAAAAGTATCAGCCATGCCTAAAACTTCTCCAGTAGATCGCATTTCTGGTCCCAAAACAGGATCAACTTCTGGAAACATTTTAAATGGGAAAACAGATTCTTTCACACCATAATGGGGAATATTTTTTCGTTTAAGATTCAAATCTTTCAAACGTTTGCCTAACATAATATGAGTAGCAAGATTGGCCATTGATATGTTACACACTTTTGAAACCAGCGGAACGGTTCGAGAAGCTCTGGGGTTGGCTTCAAGAACATATACACGGTCATTACAAATGGCATACTGGATATTCATCAAGCCAACAACATTCATTTCAATGGCAATTTTTCGGGTATAATCAATAATGGTTTCTAAATGTTTTTTAGAAATACTGATGGGTGGAATCACACAGGCTGAATCACCTGAATGAATTCCAGCCAACTCAATATGCTCCATAACTGCTGGGACAAAGGCGTCAGTTCCATCAGCCAGAGCATCAGCTTCAGCCTCAATGGCATTCTCTAAAAATTTATCAATTAAAATGGGACGTTCAGGAGAAACATCCACTGCCATTGTCACATAACGTTTGAGCATGTCATCATCTCGAACCACTTCCATCGCTCGACCACCCAAAACATAAGATGGTCTTACCATTAGCGGGTAGCCAATTTTTCCGGCAATTTCTAGCGCTTCTTCCAATGTGCTGGCCATGCCTGATTCTGGTTGCGGAATGCCTAATTTTCGCATAATGATTCTGAATTGATCACGGTCTTCAGCCAGATCGATTGTTTTTGGAGATGTTCCTAAAATGTTTACTCCAGCTTCAGCAAGTTCATTGGCAATATTCAACGGCGTTTGACCGCCAAATTGAACAATAACGCCATCTGGTTTTTCTTTTTCATAAATGCTTAAGACGTCTTCAACGGTGAGCGGTTCAAAATACAGTTTATCAGAAGTATCATAGTCCGTTGAAACGGTTTCTGGATTACAGTTAATCATAATGGATTCTAATCCAGCATCTCGAATGGCAAAAGCAGCATGTACACAACAATAATCAAATTCAATTCCCTGACCAATTCTGTTTGGCCCTCCACCCAGCACCATAATTTTCTTATGATCAGTTACTGAGACAGAATCAGGGGCATTATAAGTTGAAAAATAATATGCTGCATCTTCAACGCCACTGACAGGAACAGCCTCCCAGGCTTCAGTTTTATTTTGAGCCAGGCGTGCTTTTCGGATATCAACTTCTTTTAATTGCGTAATTTGAGCAAGATACTTATCAGAAAAACCATCATTTTTTGCTTGAAGGAGTAAATCATCTGGAATCATATCTTTTGTATTTGCAATGATTTTTTCTTCTAATTCCACCAGTTCTTTCATTTGTTGAATAAACCAGGGTTTGATACTGGTTTTTTGATACAAGGTTTCAATATCAGCCCCTTTTCTCAATGCTTCATACATAATGAATTGTCGTTCACTGGTGGCAAAATTTATCATATTGAGTAAGTTATCTAAAGGTAATTGATTGAAATTTTTTGCAAACCCTAAGCCATATCGGTTAATTTCCAAGGATCGGATTGATTTTTGAAATGCTTCTTTATAGTTTTTTCCAATACTCATGACTTCGCCAACAGCACGCATTTGAGTTCCCAGTTTATCCTCAACCCCTTCGAACTTTTCAAAAGCCCATCTGGCAAATTTTACAACAACGTAATCTCCTGATGGCGTATATTTTTCAAGGGTTCCATCGCGCCAATATGGGATTTCATCCATTGTCAGGCCACCAGCCAATAATGATGAAACAAATGCAATAGGAAATCCTGTTGCTTTGGAGGCCAATGCAGATGACCGTGATGTTCTTGGGTTGATTTCAATAACCACTACTCGTCCGGTTTCAGGATTATGCGCAAACTGAATATTGGTTCCCCCAATAACTTCAATGGCGTCAACAATATCGTATGAATATTTCTGAAGTTTTTCTTGAAGATCCTGAGAAATGGTTAACATCGGTGCTGTGCAATATGAATCACCGGTATGAACGCCCATTGCATCAACGTTTTCAATAAAACACACCGTGATTTTTTGATTTTTCGCATCCCGCACAACTTCTAATTCAAGTTCTTCCCAACCTAACACAGATTCTTCAACCAGAATCTGGTTAACTCTGCTGGCAGCAATACCACGAGCTGCAATTTCTCTTAAGGACTCCACATTATAAACCAGTCCACCACCGGTTCCCCCCATTGTGTAAGCAGGTCGAATCACAACCGGATATCCTAATTTTTCAGCAACACGCTCGGCATCTTCGACAGAATTGACAGCTTCGCTTGCTGGCATTTCTATTCCCAAACGATCCATAGTCTTTTTAAAAGCGGTTCTGTCTTCACCACGTTCGATGGCATCAATATTAACCCCAATAACTTTGACCCCATATTTTTTCAATACGCCGGATTGATAAAGTTCTGACGACAAATTTAAACCTGTTTGACCGCCCAGATTTGGGAGTAAGGCATCAGGTCGCTCTTTTTCAATAATTGTTTCTAAGATACCAGGTTCAAGAGGTTCGATATAAGTTGCATCCGCAATTCCTGGATCAGTCATAATGGTTGCAGGGTTTGAATTGACCAGTACAATTTCAAAACCAAGAGAACGAAGCGCCTTGCATGCTTGAGTCCCTGAGTAATCAAATTCACAGGCCTGCCCAATGATAATAGGCCCTGAACCTATGATCAGAACCTTATTGATATCTGTACGTTTTGGCATGTATAAAACTCCTTAAAGTTAATCCAATAATTTGTTTATCAGTTATGGTAATAAAAAAAAGAATATAACATAAAACGCAAAATACTACATAACATTTTTCCAGTTGTCTGATATATCATTTAGAATATATTATATTAATGGGCAATTCCAATTGATAATACTGTTGATAAGTATCATCACATAAATTGGCAACAGACACGCCCAATAATCGCACTTTTTTTTGTCCCGCCTGTGTGCTACTTAATAGTGAAGGAATATTGTTGATCATTTCTTCAGCATCATTGGTTACCTTTTTCAGGGTAATCGTCCGTGTGACTTGTTTAAAATTGAAATATTTAACTTTTACGGTCATTGTTCGTGCAAACAGATGTTTCTGTTGTAGTTGCTCTGCAACCTTGTGTGTCAATGATTTCAATATTTCCATTATCTGATTGTGATCATTGATATCTTCAACAAGCGTTGTTTCTTTTCCAATAGATTTTCGGCGACGGAATGAAACAACAGGGCGATTGTCAATACCGCGTACTATGTCATAAAAGAATGAACCAGCTTTACCAAAATGAACAGTCAGTTCAGTTTGGGTGAATTTTTTCAAATCAGCGCCATTAAAAATTCCTAAGGAATGCATACGACGTTCTGTTACTTTTCCCACCCCAAAAAATCGTCCTATGGGTAACTGTTGAATAAATTGATCGGCGTCATCCGGGGTAACAATCGTCATTCCATCTGGCTTGTTGTTATCTGACGCAATTTTGGCCAAAAATTTATTATATGAAACACCTGCAGATGCTGTTAAGCCTGTTTTTTCATAAATATCTTTTCGAATGAGTTTTGCCATCGTTGTTGCATATTGGATATCTTTTTTATTATGGGTGACATCTAAAAAGGCTTCATCTAATGAAAGAGGCTCAATAAGATCTGTGTATTCTTTAAATATTTGGTGAATTTGTTTGGATACTGCCTGATAAGCATCAAATCGCGGAGCAAGAAAAATGGATTTCGGACACAACCGAAATGCATGTGCCGATGGCATGGCGGAATGGATTCCAAATTGTCTGGCTTCATAGGAACAAGCGGCAACAACACCTCTGGAATTTGGCATGCCCCCCACGATAACTGGTTTGCCTTTGAGTTGAGGCCGATCTCTTTGTTCTACAGAAGCATAAAAAGCATCCATATCAACATGAATGATTTTGCGATATGACATCATAATTCTTGCGTTTTCTATATTTTAAATGATGAGTTGCTAATACATATATAATGTCTGAAAGAATCTCAAGTTGTAATATCGATTTATGGATAAATAATTCCACCTGCATCCCACTGAGATATCAGCTTTTTATGTTGTTTAGAATTTAGAATTCCTGTATGGAATGGAAATGAAACAATACAAGTCATCTGTCAAACACGTTATTTTTTTCATGGGGTTTGGTATTGAAAAAGATGGTCATCGTGGAATATGCGGTCCGGAAAAACGTTTTTTACAAACCTGCCAAATCGTTGATTCCAAAACAATTCTGCCCATTGTCGTTTATCCTACTTTTGGACGTTTGTATAAAGATTTTAATCAATTATATCATGAACAAAAAATTATTCTGGTGGACTATACACCATATCGTCGATGGGACTATATCCGCATTTTATATCAAACGCTCAAGCGATTTCCAGCAGATTCCATCCATTGTCAAGGGCCTCATTTATTTGATACGATCGCTGTTTGTTTGGGAAAATGGATGAAAATAAAAGTCATCATTACGAGACCGGTCACTATTTCTCAGGATTTTTTGAGCCCTTTTAAAAGACTTGCATTTCGCTTAATGGATCAACTCATCATTCGCCATGCCAACCATCTGGTTGCAATTTCAAATACCCATAAAAATCAATGGATGAAAGAATTGTTGCCAATGTCTTCATCCCCTTTTATTCGTAAAATGAAAGTAATTTACAATGGTATTTATTTAAAGACCTTTACGCCTCCTATTGAGTGCATTGATCTTCATCCCGTTGTATTTACGATCAGTGCGCAATTGACGTCTGTAAAAGGCCATCAATTATTGCTTCGGGTTGTTCATCAATTAAGCAATATCGGTTATCGATTACACCTGAATATTCTTGGTGATGGTCCTTTAAGATCCAAATTAGAATCAATGGCCAAAGACTTAAATATTACATCAATTGTGCAGTTTCATGGACATGTCAGAGATGTTTCGTCAGTATTGAAAAAAACACATATTATCGTATTGCCATCCTTGCGAGAAGGTGTTTCTCTTGCTCTGATAGAGGGAATGGCGACAGGGTGTCCTTTAATTGCATCTCGAGTGGGTGCCAGTCATGAACTTATCGATAATGGCGAAAATGGTTTTTTAATCGAAAAAAATAATGCGTTGGAATTGTTTTTAGCCATGAAATGGTTTCTTGAGTATCCTTCAACGATTCGGTCAATGGGAGAAAAATCGCTGCGAAAAGCTAAAAAATTTGATATTTATCGAATGGTTGATGAATATGTGCAATTATATTAACAGTTTCTTAGGGGAACCACAATGTAATAACTTTCCCATTATGGCGTCTATATTCAGGTTAAATTGGTTCGATGGTAAATTGAAAAAGCTGAAGGAATCGTTTTTCTATTTCGAAGTTTGTTCGGTTTTGTATCGGACAAAGTCAACCTGAATATGGGATGCCATAATGGGAAAGTTATTACATTGTGGTTCCTTAATGGGTCAAATATTATGAATAATCACCAAAACTATCTTGGCTTTTTGGAGTCTGAAATAGGAAGACCATCACCGGAAACCTGTCTGTTTCATATTGTTTCAGCGGGGTATGAACATTCTGTCTCTTATGGCACAGGAACAAAAAATGGTCCGCATGCCATATTAAAAGCATCTCAACAGCTTGAGCTTTTTGATGGTAAAAGCATTCCTGCTGAAAGAGGAATATATACGCATCCACCATTAATACTTGACCAATCTTGTGAAGAAAACCTGAAATTAATCGAAAAAAAAGTTTCATCTATTTTAATAAAAAAAAGAATCCCTGTTCTTTTGGGTGGAGAACATACCATATCTGTTGGAGCTTTCAGGGCACTGGCAGAAATGGATAAAACCATTGGAATTGTTCAGATTGATGCTCACGCAGATTTAAGAGACTCATATGAAGGTAATCCATTCAGTCATGCCTGTGTTATGAAACGAGCCATTGATTTAAATTTTTCAATTGCACAATTTGGTGTTAGAAGTCTTTCATACGAAGAACACATGTTTCGAAAAAACAATGCTATTTTTCATATAGATGCCAAAACTTTATCAGAAAAAGGTATCCCCCATTCTATTTTACCAGATTCGTTTCCTCAAAAAATCTACATTACTTTCGATGTCGATGGTCTTGATCCTTCAATCATATCATCAACTGGAACACCTGTTCCAGGCGGACTTTTGTGGTATCCAGCATTAAACCTTTTAAAGACAATTGCTTGTTCGAGAACAATTGTAGGATTTGATGTTGTTGAACTGGCACCTGTAGAAGGACACCATGCATCTGATTTTGCAGCTGCAAGCCTGGTTTATGCAATGATGGGACTAATCTAATACTTGAATTTTACCTATAGTCAAGAATAGTGGAATCCTTCATATTTGTTGAAAAGTAGTTAGGTGATCAGCCAATCATTCTCCTAAAAGCTCTGGCAATCATGACTATGGGGTGAAAAAATTTATAGAGTGGTGTCAGAAATGGTTTTTTGATTTGATACCTTTCTTTTAAAAAATCCGACTTCGGATAAAACAAACGAAACCAATAGCCAAGCCTTGTCTTAAAAGACCAGTCTGAATGTTTATTGAACCAGATTTGCTGATAATAATGAAAAACATTTCGTTTTTTTTGATAATCACTTTCACCAATTGAATTGCTTATAATTGTTGCTATTGTAAGGTCGTTTTGATCATTTTTTTGAGTCAATATATGAGAAGGTATAGGCGCATTCCATTCTTTATGAATGAGCTGTAAAATAAAAAAGGTTCGTTTTTTTAGTTTATTGTTTGATAATCTTGTAAAAAAATACCAGTCTATCTGATCATGATACTTATGAATCCATTGAAAAATATCACAAAACCAATATAAAACCATCCCCTCGCGTGGCGAAAAGATATGGTACGCCAGATGATTACACATATAAAGTAAATGATGTTCTTTGGAGAGATGATACTGTGTGTAAGGTTGATCTTTAACAGCAGTCATCCATACATCTTGTGTATAAGTTTCATCCATTGAAAGACCAGAAAACAAATTAAAATGAATCTCAATGGTATGACGTTTTTCATGAAAAAAAGGTGGGAAATGCTTTTGTTGCGTGGCAAGAGTTTCCATGAGCTGGCTTTGATGCATTGGTTTTTGTGTGTATCCCAAAAGGCTTAAAGTCTTTTGTATAGATGTTATATCATCGCTGCGGCACAATATATCAATATCAGACATAGAACGTACAGGTTCATTCGTATAAATGGTTTCCAGTAGTTCTGCACCTTTGATCAGGCAGAAATCAACCTTTTCGCGCGTGAACGATTCTTTTATTTCTTGAATTTGTCGTTTCAAATAAAGAAATTGCAATGCCTGTCGTTGATAGTCTTTCTGTAATATTTGATAATACTCATCTGGTATATAATGTTTTAAATGTTGATTGGTAATATGTTTATATAATAAAAGGTGAATGCCTAATTGCTTTGAAAGAGACAATACCTGCGACCATTGAATTCCTGGTAACATTAATGCTTCCATTTGAGATAAAATATCAGCATTCGTGTCTAATCTTGTACAAATAATTAATAGCTGTATCTCAACAGGTAATTCTGTAATCTTTTGTTTGGAAAAAGGGAATACTTTCATGGTGAACAATTTGGTTTCAATCAATTTATGTTAATACAACCTTATACTAAAGCATAATTACGCATCTTTAAGGAATGCTCTGAAAATATATCCCCATTCTTAATTTACATTTTCGGTTCTTGTTTGTAGAGACAAGGCATGTCTTGGGGCGTATCTCCCAAGCTTTGGATACCCCCATGCCTTGTCTTTACGATCTATAGCCACGAAACGTACAATGGGGAACTTATTTTTCAATTGTTCCTCAGTACAAATCTATAATGGATATCCCTTTTTTCTTCAACAAATAAACGCTTTCAATTTGAACGACGATGGTTACAATTACGCTTACAGAATCTGCAAGGCTCTGTATAAGGAACGGATTCAGCAATCATCACAAATCCGGTTATGGATTTTCTTGGAATCATCAGTCCACTTTTGTTTAAATGAATACCGATAATTTCAGGGTGACAGAAATTAAATATTGCTATCTGCCCCTGAAGCAAATCCAAATCGCAATAACCAGGGCTGAAACGTCTTGTATTTGACATTCCTTTTTCAACACATATTCTTGCAATGAACATCTCTGCCTGATCAGCGAAAAATTCTGCAATCGTTGAAAGTAGCGCATCCCAAACAAACGAGATCATGATAGCATCAGAACCAAGTACTTTAATTTTTTCCTCACATTCTGCTCCCAAGGTTACAGCAAAACAACAGATATATTGATCCCCCTGTAAATATGACGCAATACGTGACCAGTTATAGCTTTTAATATCAAATAGACTTGTCTGAAAACCTTTGTTGGAAAATCTTTCCAAAGGAATGGTCTTAAACAAAAAAGAGGGCTGAATACACCCTTTAACTTTTTCGATGGTTTCTTTTACCATTTCTAAAACAGTTGCATTGCTTTTAGAAATATCAGGGTATCCCATATGCAGTAGAGTGGTATTGATCCATTCTTCATCAGATGGAAAACTGAAATGTTCCTCCTTGAGCTGATGACGATTCACATTTTTAAAAATAATGCTGTTATTAAACATTAGCTAAAACGTCCTTGTCGAAAAGCCTTGATATAATTTTGCGCATATGGATCTTTATCATTCAGCAGTAAAGCAGCTTTCATTAATGAAAATAATGGCTTGTTTGTGGGGTCCATAATGGCAGCATCCAAACCCATTAGAATTGCTGAAATTAAAAATGCACTATTCATCAGTTTTCGTTCTGGAAGACCATACGAAACATTGGTCAGACCGCATATGGTATGAACCCCTTTGTATTCATTCATTATCTCGCGAATAGCGTTTAAAGTATTCAAACCAGAGGTGGTATCTGTGGCCAATGAAAAAACCAATGGATCAATGTATATATTTTCCAAAAAAAGGCCAGACTGGGTCAATTCCTGAATTAACTGACCAGCAATGTCAATTTTTTCAGAAATTGAATGTCCTGCCTTTCCCGCTGCCTGACACAAGCCAATCACTTTACACTGACGTTCAATGATCATTGGCATTAAAGCATCATAACGTTTTCGATCCAAATTGATTGAGTTAATCATGGGAGGATGATGAATCATTGGCAAAACAGTATGGATTGTTTTTGGATCAGCAGAGTCCAAACATATTGGCAGGTCTGTATTTTTTTGGACTATTTCTATCAGCCAGGACAGCTTTTCAATTTCCTGAGCAGCAAAGGTTCCAGCGTTGATATCAATATAATCAGCACCTGCTTCTTCCTGAATTTTGATTTCATTGACAATAAAATCTGTATCATTTTCAGTGACTGCCTCGGCGATAGACTTTCTGGAGGTGTTAATACGTTCTGCTATGATCAGCATAATCACTTCCTTTCAGATTGTTGGCTATTCAGTAGAATTTATAGGATAAGTCCCATATTTTTCAACAGCATCGGTTACTGCTTTAATATTGTTCAGGGGAATTCGCCAGGGCATGCAACAGGTTGGTGTTATCACCAGCCTACCAGAAGTCCCTAATTTCATAATGACTTCTTTTACGCGGTTTTCAACATCTTTTTCAGTTCCATTTTCCATTTCAGCACTAACATGCAATCCGCCCATAATGGTAATTTCCGGAAATTTTTTTCTAAATTCCACCCACCATTCGATATCCAAAGGATGACTGGCATTTAATGCCAGTATTACAACACCTTCCTGCTGTAATTTTTCGATTAATTCAATGTGATAAGGTTTGAAACCACAATTGTGAATAATCATCGGTAAACCTGATTCTTTTGCAAACCGAACAATAAATTGACCTTCAAATTTCCACGCATCTTCAAAACTCAGCATATGTTGATTAAAGGCATAAGTGCATTGAAAAGCAAAACTGGGTTGGCCTGCAATCTTGCAATATGCCTGATAATAATCCCATTGAGACAAATAAATTTTTTCGCAAAGCTTCATCAGCAAGTCAGGATTCATTCTGACATCAAGATAAGCCTGACTGCCGCGTAACATTTGTATGCTTGACCAGGTAAGACTGGGAGAAAATTGTTCCAGACCAATACCGGTTTTCTCTTGAATAATAGCAATGGCTTTAAAAATGGTTGGCCAGGGTTCAATTTCAGTGTGATCAGGGATTATCAGATTTTCAATATCTTCTTCAGTTTTACAGATTTGACCTTCTAAAACAAAAGGCGTTGTATAATCCTTCCAAACAAAGGCATTTTTTTTGTTATTGGCTTTGGCATATGCCAGTCCTTCAAATGGACCACAATAGACATTTATTGCCGTTGCCATACCATCACCGCCTAAGAAATCATTCACCTTGATTGTTTTTTCTGCCAAAAGCTCAGGAGAAGATGCCAGTTCTCTGATGGTCAACCCACTAACTCGGGCTGAAATATCTTCAGAGGTTAGATATACCAGAGGAACTCTGTCAGGCGTGATCCCTAACATTGTATTTTCTAATCGTTCTCTGCATTTGTTGTAATCTCGTTTCATTTTCTTACCTCCCTTTTGTAAATGTTCGTACAATTCGGACACCTTGCCAGGCATCAAATCCATATGCGTCAGCGCCTATTGTCTCTGAATTTTTAGGTGTCACTGCAGCGCCTCCAACAACAATTTTTGATGTTATATCATTATCTTTTAGCAGATGAATCGTCTCAGCCATCTTGGAAACAGCTACTGAAATCAGAGCAGACATTGCGATCACATCAGGTTGTATTTCAATGGCTTTATCCAGAAAAACCGATGGTGCCACATCTTCTCCAATGTCGTATACATCGTAGCCATCGCCTTCTAAAACAGCGCTGAAAATATTTTTCCCAATATAATGAATATCACCTTCAACTGTGCCCAATAAAACTTTACCCGATGAATGAAGATCGCTTGAAACCATTTGAGGGCGTAACTTATCAATGGCATTTTTCATGATATTGCCACTTAACATCAGCTCCGGGAGAAAAAAGACACCATCCTCAAATTTTTTTCCGATCTCTTCAAGGCCAGCAGACAGACCTTTGGATATAATATCCGATGGATTAATACCTTGTTTCAATGCAATATCAATTTCGCCCATTAATTGAGATTCATCAAACGAAATGATTTTTTCTTTCATTGATTCAAACAATTGATTTTCCATTTTATACACCTCCACTTTTAATATGTATAATCAGAGTCCAAAAGATAGGTTAAGATATGTTTTTTCTTTGTCCCCCATCTCATTTGGATCCACCTATTTCATTGGTTCCACGCAACCATCATATATTACTTCAGCAAATTTGATACCATTATATATTTATTATAAATACAAGTAGTTAGTATATTTAATTGAAATCACCTGTGACATATGATAGAATTTTTTTTTAGAATAGACAGATTCGTCATATTTAACGGGATAGGTAATCATGGATAAACACATGCAATTGATCATTCCTGGTATTTCACATATTTTATGCCAGAACAATGAACCCACAACCATATTGACAGAACTCTATAAATTACTCTCAAGACACTTTCCAATTGACACACTGAGTATGGCCACATATGCTTCTGATAAAGGAGTCATTCACTATAAAGCATTTGTGATCAATAAAAACGCTATGATTCTTGATGAACCCATAAAGCTGAGTTTGAAAGGACAGAAAAGATTTAATGCCTTTATTCGCACGCAGCAAAAAGTGTTGATGTTTAATAATTCTAAGGAAATGGCTTATGCCAGAGAGGTCATCAATTTTTTCAGGGTTAAAGACAGTGTCTCTACACTTATTTTTTATATTCAGACAGGCATTCATCAATATACTGGGATAGTATTTGCCGCTTATGGGCAAAATCGCTACACTGAAAATCACGTTGAAAATTTATGCAAACTGGAAAATAGCCTGACAGAGGCTCTTATAACTTTACTCAAACAATTAAAACAAACAATAAACAACAGTAAACATTCGCCCAGACCCCAAGGTGTAAGAGATTTAATCGAATACCAAAGAATTGATCTGGTTTTAAACAGTCAGAATGGTTTGAGGACTATTCTGGATCAAGTCGAACAGGTGGCCCCGCTTGATAGTCCAGTTTTAATAACTGGAGAAACCGGTGTTGGAAAAGAACTGGTTGCCAGTTTGATTCATGGATACTCAAAAAGGGTAGAGGGGCCTTTTATCTGTGTGAATTGTGGTGCAATTCCAGAATCTCTGCTGGACAGTGAATTATTTGGCTATGAAAAAGGAGCGTTTACAGGTGCTGTCAAAAGACATGCCGGTTTTTTTGAACAGGCTGATGGCGGTTCTTTATTTCTTGATGAAGTAGGAGAATTGTCTCTGACAGCTCAGGTGAAATTGTTGCGCGCTTTACAAAATAAAATGATTCAACGCGTTGGCGGAATTGATATCCTATCCATCGATGTCCGCGTTATGGGGGCGACCAATCGAAATTTGCTAAAAATGATTAAAGAAAGGGCATTCCGTCAAGATCTCTGGTACAGGCTTAATGTTTTTCCCATTGAAGTTCCCCCACTTCGCGAAAGAAAAAACGATATTCCATCATTAGTGCAATACCTGATAAATAATAAACTGTTTGAAATGAACCTTCCTTTTCAACCCGTGTTAGCAAACGAAGCCATGGATCAACTGCTTGCCTATGATTGGCCTGGTAATGTTCGTGAATTACAAAATGTTATCGAAAGAGCTTTGATTCTATGCAATGGCGCTCCACTAAAATTTCCCAATCTTGCCATTCATAATTCATATCAAACAATTGAAGAGATAAGCCATGAATTGAAACCCTTTCCAACTATGGAAGAAATGATGATCACGCATATTCAACATAGCCTTGAATTGTCAAAGGGTAAAATTGAAGGTCCAGGTGGAGCTGCTAAATTATTAGGAATGAATCCATCTACTTTAAGAGCACGTATGCGAAAATTGGGGATTAAAAAAATTAGTACATGGGGGATAAATAAAGATAAGAAAGGATGGAAGGATAAGAATGGCCGTCAATGATTTTACGCTGACGATTCCGGCGCTGATGGAGATATGAACCCCAATCAACCACAACCCTATGCAGTATTAAATATTGAAGATGTTTTATTTGATGACAATACAAACAGTCCCAGTGAAAGATACAATAGGATTAGTGATTTCCGAAAATAAAAATACCAAAGTATGAGTTCCCCCCTTGAGGGCCTTGAGGGGGTGTAAGG
>Ga0272440_1001844_pt1 | contig 16956 bp, 5 predicted proteins | sample SSMMMBAug17_FD_192440 | JGI IMG/M metagenome (GOLD analysis project Ga0272440, IMG submission 192440) | Marine sediment archaeal communities from Little Sippewissett salt marsh, Falmouth, MA, United States - SSM-MMB-Aug17 | ecosystem: Environmental > Aquatic > Marine > Wetlands > Sediment ... | reverse complement strand
TCCGACCTGTCTGACTTGTTCGACCTGTCCGATTTTTGAAAATAGGGGGTCGGACCAAATATTCATTTATAACGAATGGATTCTAAAATAGAAATTAATATATACAGCTATTTTTTAGCCCTTAGAGCACTCATTTTATCCTCAAAAAAAGCCTTTATTTATATTGAAAATCCTGATTATTTATTTCTATAAATCTCCCGCCGTGTATCTTCACAAATACAATCCCGCTCATTCAGAATATATTGCACAAGATACATTGAATCGCCAATTTCAATTCGACCATTGTCATTGGTATCTGCAACAGCCAGACAAAGTGCATCTTCAGAAACATCGCCAACCAGATAGCTTGAAAGCAAAAAAGAGTCCGCCATATCAATAACGTTATCTTGATTGACATCACCACACACTCCAACAGTCAGTTCCAGTTGCGCCCCTTGAACATATCTTTCGATAGCCTGACCATCAGTATTGTTCAGAGAATTCACAGTCAGTTTAATGTTGGATATTAACTGATCTTCATCTGCTGCCTCTGCCTTAAGAATAATTTTTGCCACTTCAGCATAACTCATAGGGGCAGAATCTTCAGGCCAAGCCCCTTGGATCTGTATTTCACCTGATGTTTCATTGATATTAAAATGCACATCACCCATTTGTTGATGGCTTTCGCCTTTATTGATTATAATTGGAGCAAAAAATTGTTGATCATATTTGACAGTGATGTCGTAGTCTCCAATATATTGATTGTATGCTTGCATGATATTGATTGGAATTTCAACTGTGCTTTCATAATATATTTTCATAGGTGCAACAGATCCGGCATTCACAAGGGCATGTCCAATATAGAGATAACCTCCCATTTTTGAAATTTCTATCGTTTGAGAAAAAATATCTGTAATATTAAGATTTTCAATCATAAACACACCTGTTGCACCAGGTAAGCCTGTTACATAGAATTCAAAATCTGCCAGATGAACTAAACCACCTTGTCCTGCTGTTCTTGCACCATTTTGATTATCACCAATGGTGATAATGCCTGTTGAGTTTATTTCTTCTAATGGCAAAGTTTCAAGCCCTTGGATCTTATTTTGAATATGCGATAATTCCAGGATATCCTTATTAAAAGAAATGGTAGCCGAATAAGTTCCCAAGGGTGATGTACCGGTATCCATCATTAAAGGTAATGAAAACTTGGCATTGGAATATACAATGGGTGAGGGGGATCCCACAATCATCTGATTTTTAGGATTGGGTGTAAAATGTGCATAAAAATGCCCCAGATCAATGCCATCTGGATCATTGATATCATAAGATTTACCTGCAAATGTACCCATAACTTTATTCAGCATGGCAGCTTCTTTAGATGGATCGGTCGAACTTTGCCTGTTTTGTTTCATGGTTCCTGACCCGGTCAACCGATAAATGACATCATCACCATTTGATCGTTGAATATTAAACTGAATCGTATTGCCATCAGCAGATAACTGTATCACCTGCTGATCATTATCAATCGTGCCTGTATATGTATTTTGGACTTGCGTTTTTTCTGACAGAAAATTGAGCATTTCTGTCTGCTGGCCATTTTGAGATAAATTCATCCATCCTTTGCCAGTATATGTCAATGTAATCGACCAGAAACCTGTTAAATCTGGCGTTGAAATGTCTTTTGGATTGAGTACAAAACTAAAAGGTGTTTCATGTTGGGGCATCTCCATGTTTCCAACCATTCCTAATCCGGTAGACACCCCTTTTCCATACAACTTTTGTGTTCCAACACGTGCCCGGGTGAAAAGGGTTTCTTCAATATATTCGCCATGGATTTGAAATGTCTGAGCATTAAAAGTCATTATGGGAGATTCATATCCAATACATAGATCATCCTTCTGCATATTCATGATGATGACATCGGAAACAGGTTTTCCGGTATTATCAATATCAGACAATGAAAAATACCAATTATTTTGGGCAATCAGTGTTACATCACGAATTCGAGATGTAGAGGTTATAGGAAGCGAGTAATAAGCAAAGGGTTCATCACTGTCAAATTTTTCATCATGGTCAGTATCAATAAAAATGCGCACGTAATGTACATCCCTGGGTTCAATATCAATATAGTATGCTGTTTTTCCAGAAACAGTCTTTGATCCACCGACATAACCATTTAGATCTTCTGTTTCAAAGACTTCGATATAGTATATACCCGATTCACAGCCCTCATACAAAATATTGCCATTTAAACTATATACGCGACTATCTGTCTCATAGTTATAGCCATTAAATCCTGGTCTGTCCTGATAATTGGGATTGGTATCATTTTTATACTCTGTGAAATTATTGTAACCATCATTGTCTTTATCATTTAATGCATCATTAATTAAGGGAATTAATGCCAGATCCAACTCCCAGCCATCTGGAATGCCATCAAAATCCGTATCAGGATTTCTGGGGTCTAACTCAGAAAGGTGCTTTTCCCATATACCATTATGATTGCTATCTTCAAGGCCATCAGGAATACCATCTCTGTCTGTATCTGGATTATTGGGGTCTGTTCCGGTTATTTCTTCAATTTGATCGGGTATGAGATCACCATCTGAATCCTGCGGAATTAATTGAATATTCAAAGGAGTTTCATCCAGCGGAAAGATACGTACATTGGTTTTGTATCTTTCAAAACCATCAACAATTGCCTCCAATGTATAGATACCTTCTTCATCAACAATAACATAAATGCCATCTTTATCACTGAGACCAGATCCTGTTCCATTTACAGTTCTTAATCTGACACCGCCCACAGGATTGTTATTTCTATTGTCTTTAATCAAACCAGAAATAAAACCTGGAAACACACCAATTGGACGATAAATTTTGATTGCATACCCGGTATCCATGCCACCAGTTTCCAGGTGATTATAGACTTTAAGATAATAAATGTTGTCTTCAGGACATTGCCAACTCATAAATTCATTACTGCCTGTTCCACTCCAGTTCCATTTTCCTTTGATAAGTGTCTCACCATCATTATGATAAACTTCCAACACAACATCACATTGACTGCCTAAATCAAAAGATTCAATACTATAAGTAACATCCTTAACCCCATAAAAAAGAATCCAGTCCGCATCCCCAGTTTCATGAAAATTATGATACTGGGCAAACTGATTGTCTGGAACAATGATTTTGGCTTGATCAAAAAGATTATCTGGCTCATAGATATCAGGTTTGGATAATTGGATAACCTGCGTATTCACTGGAAAGGACACATTGTTCAAAATATCTTCAGCAAAAAATGCAATTTGATACGTCCCATAACGACTGAATTGATCCCATTCACATAGATAACGCTCTCCTGTCAATGTCAGTTCGATCATTTCAGATGGTGATGACTGATGGGTCAATTTTTGATACGCCATTGATGGTTGATTAATAACAGCCCATACTTTTGATATTTCTCGTGTACTACTGATTTTATCGACATAGAGTACTGCCGATTGTGAGTCTATTAATGACTGTGTGGAAGAAACATCTCCAATTATTGGAAAATCATCTGCCATGATGATACCGCATCCCACCCGATGATTTTGTGCCAGTTCGCCATCAATGCCAGCTTCATTGGGAATGCCATTACCATTGTCATCAAGCAGGGGAATCTGACCTGGAAATGCGCAGGCCAGTGCATTCACCGAAGCAACAAAGGCGCTTCGTGTGGTCTCCCCACTAAAAATGCGCTGCCAGAAAAATGATGAAAATGATAAGGCACCATCCGCACCATTGTTTGCTGTTCCTGACTTACCTGTTGATGCAATGATTATTCTTTGAGGCAATGATGTTTCAGTGAGTTGACTTACAAAACCGCCTGCACAATCTGCATCATAAATAACTGAAAGATATCCCTTTACATTATGTTTAACTTGATCCAACCATTGATCAATTTCTTTGACTGAGATGGTTTCATTTTCATTAATTTGAAATTGTTCATGTTTCCCATCTCCCACCAAATATAATAATAAATCTCTGGTATTGGTGTTAGTAGTTATAATGGTATCTTCAAAATTTTCTTTACTGGCAAATGCACTTGCTTCAGGTGTCTCCTCAGATGCACTCATGAAGGTGATATCTTTAGCTGCATATCCCTGAAAAATGAGTGCTTCGTATGCCAGTTTTGCATTTCTGTCAATGGCCTGACGTGATGTATGATCATTGGGTGCTCCAGCAACAATGATGGCTTTATCGGTAAACGGCTGCATGACAGAAACTGTTGTCATGACAGGGCTGGATGTATTTCCTACGCGGTCCATTGCATATACTGAAATCTGATATACTCCCTCTGTATGAAAACCCGAATAAATGGCCTCATAATTTCCTGTACTATTGTATGCTAACTCAATGGTTGGCAGATCTTTGACAGGATGATAGTAAGGATTGGGTTGATAATGTGGTGGTCTAATAATTGCCCAGACTCTTGCAATCCCATCAGGATCCTGGATACCATCTGCAAAGATTTTGGCCTCACTGCCATTTTGAATCACTTGATCGGGTGAAACTATCTGAATCGTCGGCGCATCCCCAGATATAAAAACACCATTGCCAATAAACAAATCCTTTGCCAAAAGTCCATCATCGTTTTCATTGGCAATACCATTTCCATTGTCATCAAGCATGGCAACCTGATAACGGACCGGTTCTTTCATCGCATTTGAAGCGATAGAGAAAGAATCCAGAACACTGCTTCCATTAAACACCTGCGTCCAGAAAAAAATAGAAAAAGAAATGGCGCCTTGAGAAACAAAATAAGCATTTTCATCAGATTGTGAACTTGTTATCACAACACGATCCAAATCTTGGGGTGGGAGTAAATCATCAATAAAACTGCCGGATTTGCAGGCATCATAAATGACAATGACAGTAACACCCGTTTCTTCTTGAATTTGATCCAGCCATATATCCAATTGTTCTGCATTAAGAATACTTTCATTATTCAAACGAAAAACGCCATCCCCGCCATGATCAATCATGTACAGAATCAATCTATCTGCACCCTTTGCCCAATTTAATATTGAATGTTGAAGATCATCAATTGTTGCCGGAGCATCAATATCATCAATCAGACCATTATTGTTCAGATCAAGATCTTCATCAGATGACAAATATTGAATGGTATTATTGTTCAAGCCCTGATATATCATCGCACGATAGGCAAAATTCGCGCACATTTGTGTTGATCCCCATAGATTGTTTCCAGCATAGGGGCCGCCGCCTGCAACAATGATTGCCCGATAAACAGGTGAATTTTCACTTCGATAGATCTGAATACGATTGTTTCGTGTATCTGCAACAACAACCTGGCCATTTTTGAGAATATCAAGTGCTCTGGGACTGTCTAACTCTCCAGGGCTGCTGCCTGATTTTCCCCAGGTGCTCAGGAATTCACCCGTTGGTGAAAATTTTTGAATGCGATCATTAAAGGTGTCTGCTACATAAACGAAGCCATCACTATCCAGACTGATTTCACTGGGATAACTGAATTCTGCATTTTCAATGCCCTCAATACCCCATTGCGACAGATATTGACCTGTGAAATCAAATTTTTGAATGCGATTGTTATTTTGATCCACAACAAAAACATGACCCTTGTCATCAACTGCAACACCAGATGGCTCTGAAAATTCGCCATTCATTTCGCCATAAGAACCCCACTCCAAAATGTATACACCTTGTATATCAAATTTTTGAATGCGATGATTGAGAGTATCAGCCACATACACAAAGCCATCTTTATCCACAGCAAGCCCCTGAGGACGATTGAACTTTCCCTGCGAACTGCCTCTTTCTCCCCATGCACCAATAAATCTGCCATCCAAAGAAAATTTCTGAATGCGATCATTGGCATCAGACACAAAAACAGTATCCATGTAAATATCGATTCCAGCCGGGTACCAGAATTGCCCTGGACTGCTTCCATAGCTTCCCCATTTGTGAAGCGCTTTTCCAGATCGATCAAATTTTCGGATACAATGGGCGATATGGTCTGTTGCAAAAATGTTCTCATTCCGGTCTACAGCCACTCCATGAAATTCAAAAAACTGATCACCAGAACGTCCCCATCGGGTAATAAATTTTCCATTGGTAGAAAACAGTTGGATACGATCGTTCAAGGTATCTGTTACATACAGAACATCATTATAAACGTGTATTCCTCCCGGTTCTCTAAATTGACCATCATCAACTCCAAAAGTACCCCATGAATTCAGCCATTGCCCATTCATATCAAACTTTTGGATGCGATGATTATTTTCATCAGTGATATAAACATGATTGTCATACACAACAATGCTGTTTGGACCATTGAATTGACCATTTTCTGTGCCAAAGGAACCCCATTGATTGACCGGCATAATATTATCATTGCTGACATCAAAGGATTGAATTCGATTATTTCCATAATCACAAACAAACATGATGTTGTTTTTATCAATTTCAAGCCCCAGTGGACCATTAAATTCACCGGTCATTATTCCCATTGTCCCATAAGACTTGAGAAATTCTCCATCCTTTGAAAACTTTTGAATGCGATGATTATTATAATCTGAAACATAAATATTGCCTATTCGATCCATTGATATTCCTGAAGGCCTATCCAAGTAGCCATTATCATCTCCAAAACCGCCCCATTTCTGAATAAATGTACCTGAATGCGAAAACTTTTTAATATAATTATTATAAATATCAGTAATATAAATAAAAGCATCCTGATCAATAACAATATCATATGGGGCAGACAATTGACTGGAATCTTCCTGACTGACTGTCCAGCCTGTTACGAACTTACCTGAAACCGTATATTTATGAATCGTTTGATTGGCCATATTCACAACATAGACATTTCCGGAATCGTCCATTTCAATGCCACAGGGAGAATGAAAAGCCCATGGTTGTTGTAATACTGGCCAAAGTCGTTCGAATTGAAAGTTTTCATTGGAAGATGCCAGGATGGATGAATGAATCAATACAATAAATAAAACGATCAATATTTTTTCAACGCTTTTTTTACCCATCATCATTTCTTCCTTTGGAATGATATGTTTGATTAATCAAACATAGAGTGAATTATAAAAATTACAGAATAATTCCTTGTTATTTACTTATTAAGTAATTGTTCATAAAGAATCGGTTTACTTGCAATGCTATAATTAATAAGATCTAAAAGTATATTTTCAAAATTTTGTGAATCATTTGCTCTTTTTTTAGATATTTATTAAACAATGTTACTTTTTGATATATTTATTATTTGCTGAAAAAATATTATACTTATTTTTTTTATTTCGATTCGGTCAATAATAAATAACTTTGTTTCTTTGATATTTATTAAATAATTTATAAAAAATATAAATATTATAAAGGCTTATATAAATCCAGAATCAATCTCTTTAAAAATCAATAGAATGGACTTGTAATCTATAATTATCAAAGATTTTTAAAAGTTTTTGCAAAATTTATACCAAAATTTCTGATCTTCTTTTTTTGATTTGTGATCTTTAAAAATATAAAAAACTTAAATGCAATAGAAATAATCAAAAAAATCAATAGGGTTTGAAAAAATTGAATATTTTTTTTATAATGAACAAACTGGGAATACGTATGCCAGGGGAGAAAAAGACATTCGCATAAAAAGTTCATCATTACAATTTAATAACTTAGATATTTTTTGGAATGAATTCATCGAAAAGATCATGACCGGATAGTTTTTTTAGAAATTGGATGATTCTCCATAAGTTTTTCATAAAAATTAAAATGGCAAAGTGGCGATTTTGACCATTTTTATGAAGCTTACCACGTTATTCTTAATTAATATAGCCCAAGGCAACACCTGATGTTGTTGTACGAAATATAGTACTTGAATAATGTAAAAGATTTGTAAATCAGTTCTAAATATCTTGTACATGCCGAAATAAAATAATATACATTTGATGATCACGTTTTTTTTTGAAAGCATTTTTTAAAAAATTAAAAAAAAGGAGGCCCACATGTCAGCATTAAAAACAGGCATAATATCTCATTATACACTGGGTGAGGAAATTGCAAACAGTATCACCCATGGTATTGGAGCGTTACTTAGTATTGCCGGCCTTGTGGTTTTAATAATGGCAGGCAACTTATATGGAAATAGTTTTCATGTCACTTGCTTTTGCATCTATGGTATATCATTGATTCTTTTATATCTTTCCTCAACTTTATATCATAGCCTCACAGCACAGGCTGCAAAACAGGTATTCAAAAAACTGGATCACTCAGCTATATTTTTATTGATTGCAGGTTCTTATACACCATTAATGTTAATCAATATTAATGGTGCGCTCGGATGGACTATTACCCTTGCAGTATGGGTACTGGCAATAGCAGGTGTTGTTATAAAGTGTTTATTTATTACAAGATTTGAAAAATTATCACTGTTTATCTATATTTTTATGGGATGGTTGTGTATCTTTGCTGCAAAAGAAATTATTATGCATATTCCTTCGCAAAGTCTGGTATTTCTTGTTGTAGGGGGATTACTCTATAGTGGTGGCGTTCTTTTTTATGTATGGGATAATCTACCCTATAATCATGGCATCTGGCATGTTTTCGTTCTGGGCGGCAGTATTTTTCATTATTTTTCAATTTTGACCAGTTTTTATGATAAATTCAGCCTGAATGTTTAGGATATTTCTTAAAAAGACTTTACTGCTTGATGCGCTATCGGGTATCGTCGCCCATAACCAAAAGCCTTTGATGTAACTTTTAAACCCGGCGGCGCTTGTTGGCGTTTGTATTCATTTTTGTAAATGCGTTGAATAATATCAGTAACCAATGATTTGTCAAATCCCATATCAACAATCTGATCAATGGATTTGTGATCTTCAATATAGGCTTTTAAGATGATATCCAAACTTTCATAATCCGGCAGGTCATCCTGATCTGTTTGATCTGGTTTTAATTCAGCACTGGGGGCTTTTTCTATGATACGTTTTGGAATGAGCTCCTGATCTTTATTGATATATCTGGATATTGCATATACCATTGTTTTGGGCAAATCAGAAATGACAGCAAGGGCACCATTCATATCGCCATACAAGGTACAATATCCAACAGCCAGTTCAGATTTATTGCCAGTTGTCAATACGAGGGAATTGTATTTGTTGGAAAATGCCATTAAAACTGTCCCGCGAATACGTGCCTGAAGATTCTGTTCTGCCAGTCCATGATTACTGCGGTTAAAATCATCGGGCAGATTGTCTAAAAATTGATCAAAAATGGTATCAATGGGTACAATTTTTCGATCAATGCCAAAATTTTCTGCCAATTGTCTGGTATCAATTTCATTATCACTGGATGTATATGATGAGGGCATATAAACAGTTTTTACATTTTCTTTCCCCAATGCTTTTACTGCAATGGCTGCTGTGAGTGCAGAGTCAATTCCACCACTTAATCCAATGATCGCTTTTTGAAAGCCGCATTTGTATACATAATCACGTGTTCCCAATATCAAGGCTTTTAGAACAGCTTCTTCATCTGAGGTTGAAACTGTATGGCAGATACCTTGATTTGATATCGTATCATAGATAATTAAATCTTCTTTAAAATCATGCGCTTGTGCGACAAGAGATCCAGTACTATCAAAGACAAGGCTGCTGCCATCAAAAATGATACTATCATTTCCACCGACTTGATTCACATATATAAGTGGTACGCCATATTTTTTACTTAATGATTGAAGCAGCCTTTTTTTCAAAGCCCCTTTTCCCATATGAAAGGGAGATGCAGAAATATTAATTAATAAATTAGAGCCTTTTTGAATCATTTTTTTAACAGGATCGTAAGGATAGGTGCTTTTTCCAAAAAATTCCGCATCATTCCAAATATCTTCACAGATCGTTAAACCCAATTGATAGCCTTTGTAGGCAAAAATGTCGCACGTATTTCCAGGTTGAAAATAACGCTGTTCATCAAAAACATCATATACCGGTAGTAGACGTTTTCGCGCTTGATGAATAATAACACCATCTTCAAACAAAACAGCAGCATTAAATAAGCGATCATTCGATGCTTCTACATATCCACAAATCACACCAATACCGCGTACATTTTGAATCAGTGATGTCAAATCTTGTCTTAATACAAAATCATGCTTTTCTAAAACATCTCTTGGAGGGTAACCGGTTAAGGCCATTTCACTAAAAACGATCAGATCGCAGGCTTGTTTTTTAGCTTGATCAATCATATTTAAAATTTTTGAATGATTGAGATCAAACGCGCCAATTGTCGGATTTATTTGTGCAAGTGCTATTTTCATAATTATTAAATTATCAATCTTTGAATTGTGAGTCAAGCCTTATTAATATCAAGAAATAATTGTAGACCGGCTTAGGAATGCTCGAAAAATAACTTCCCCATTTTCAAAAATCGGACAGGTCAGACACGTCTGACTGGTATGACCTGTCCGACTTGTCTGACTTTACCGAATGGGGAAATTATTTTCAGAGCATTCCTTAGTGCTATAATAGCCGCCAATCATTTTCTTTTTTTCTAATAAGATCTTCTGTAAGGCAATAAACAAGAGGAATGAATCAATCATAAATATCCAACCGACTAATCCCACCTGCAATCTTAGATATTTTAACATGAACGGGTATACGTTCTTTCAGACTTTCAATATGAGAAATAATCCCAATCATTTTGCCACTGTGGTTCAAACGTTCAATTGCATTAAGTGCTGTTTCTAAAGTTTCATCATCAAGCGCGCCAAATCCCTCATCCAAAAATAAGGATTCAAGGCGGATATTATTCCCCGCAAGGTCAGACAAACCCAAAGCCATAGAAAGACTGACTAAAAAACTTTCTCCACCTGATAGCGTATCGGTTGGTCGTAAAACATTTGCCTGGTATGTATCCATGATATTCAATGATAAGGATTGTGCATGTGGTCGTTGAAGTACATATCTGTCTGATAGTTTATGTAAATGTTTATTGCTGAGATCAATTAATCGATTCAAGGTTAATCCCTGGGCAAAACTTCTGAATGCATTACCATTTGCTGAACCAATCAGGCTGTTTAAATTTGTCCATCGCTTGCATTCTTTTTCCTGTTTACTTAATTGCAGTTGTAAATGCTGTTTGATTTGTTGTTGTTTATTGTTCTCAGCCAAAATTTGCTCAAGTGAACCGATTCGTCTGGCAAAATTTTCCAATGTCTGTTCAAGCTGCTCTATTTTGGTATTCAGAGATTCCAGCGAGTCATGTGTAAAATGAAATGCTGATTCTTTTTTAATATGAACACTGATTTCCTCATGTCTTGTCTCCGAATGATCAATCAGTTTTTTTATTTGGTCATGCTGCGTTTGAATGTGTTTGGCTTCAGTTTCTGGAATCATCGCATTTTGAAGTTCATCAATGCTTTCAAATCCTTTATTTTGTATTTTATTTATCAAAGATTGATGTGCTTTTTCATAAGAAATTTTCAATAGCGATAATTCTTCTTCTTTACTATGTTTTAATGTCAGTTGTGCAGAATACTTTTTATCCAAAAGATTGAAATCTGTTTGACATTGTTTGATTTTATTTTCACAGGTTTCCAGTGATGTACATAATCTTTCAATTTCTTGATCAGGATGCTTATTACCCAGTAATTGAAAACGTTTGGCCTGATTCTGTTTCTGAATGTCAACAAGTTTGGCTTTATCTGACTGTAAAGCAAGTAATTGAGATGTCAGGGATTTTAATTCGAGTTGATATTCATTCATTGAAACAGACAATTTTTGAATTTCTTTAATCAGCGTTTCCGATTCTTTCAATTTGTTTGAATAGTTCTCAACCTTTTTTTGTAGTAAGGCCATCAAGGCTTTTTCTTTACCAAATTCAGGAACATCCAGTTGAAAGCGTGTCAGCTTGAATTTTGCTTCCTGGGCAATTTTCTCGCCGCGTTTTTTTATGGTATCGCAAGAATTCATGATGTCGTCAATATCACGTTTTACCTGTTGAATATCAAAATCCAAGGATTTAATCATATCACCGAATTTATAAATATTGTCTTTTTTTTTCTGATACGCATGAAGTAAATCCTGACGTTGCTGATTCAATTTTTTTGATGTATCATAACGGTTTTGATAAAGTGTCAGCTTTTTTTTCGTCTCTTTGCTTAACTTTTCAATATCATTTGATTGTTTGATATCAAGGGAAAATTGACAATCTGAAGCGGCAACCCCCCAATTTTCTAGTATTTGTAAACGTAAATCCCTGAGTTGAAATAAAACTTGAATATAACTGCTTGTTTCTGATTCACAACGTGCACGTTCTATGGTTTTGGTTTCTCGTTGTTGAATATATGTATTGAATAGTCTTTTTTTATTTTCACATTCTTTTTGAATTTGAGTTTGCTTGGATTTTTTTGGATTTTTCACATAAGGATGTTGACATGCCCCACACAAAGGGCATGGCGAATCTGGTTTGAGTGATTGACGATGTTCTTTATAATGAGCAACTAGATTTTCATGATGAACGGCCTGTTCCAGAGCTTTTAACGTGCTTTCTTCTTGCTTAATCTGGTGCTCAATTTGTTTAATTTTTTTTTGACAGTGATGCCTGGATATCCGACTGTCTTTTATTTTTTTGCGATTGATCTGCATATTCTTTTGACATTCTATAAATTGTCCAGACAAGATTTGAAATTGATCAATGGTATAAACTTGATTTCGTGTGGCATTTAATTGTATTTCCAGGTCATCCAGTGGCTGGCTGCCCAATTGCTTTGCCAGTTTTTTCTCACAATCTCTAATTGTTTTCAAACTGGCCTGCATCTGTTCCTGTTCTTCTTGATGCTGCCCTGCAATTTCTTGCCTCTTTTTTTCTAAGTTGGCATACTTGTGTTGAAGTTTTTTAATTCTACTTTTTTGCTCTTTATATTGATTTCTTGTTTCCTGAATTTCTTCTAAATCAGATTGTATATATGGAATATGTTCAGATAAATGTTTGTCATGATCGTGCTTAATCAGCCAGTCTTTAACCTGTTGATATTTTTTTTTGCTGGTCTCTTGAATGTCATGTGCTTTTTTGTATTGCGTCTCCAGTTTGTCATGCTTTATCGTTATTTTATGAATATTTTTTTGGATACTTTTTATTTGTACCTCAATTTGTTCTAAATCTCTATCAATGATTTGCGCTTTTTTTATAATAGGAGTGAGGTGTTTTTCTTCATTTTTAACATCTTCAAATTTTTTTTGATTCTGGATTTGATTTGTTTTCAGGGTATCTAAATCTTTTTTGTCTTTGGTTACTTGTGTGGATAGCGTTTCAATTGTTTGTTTTAATTCGTTTAGTCGTTGATTCAAATCATTGACTGAATTTAAATCTGATCGAAACGCATTGGCCTGCATAGATTTTTGTAAGCGAATTAATTCTGGCTGTAAGTCTTTTTCCCTCTGTCGTGCAATATTAAGTGTTTGGTTAAGTTCCTTCTGCTCTCTAGTGAGTTTTTCAAGACGCTGCCATACTTCTTTTTCTTTGATTAAAGTCTGTAATAAAGATTTATTTTCAACTTGAAGTGCTTTTACTGCTGAAATTTCACGGGTATATTTTTCAATTTCTTCAGGACTCAAGGAAATAATGGCTGATACTTTTGCTTGAATATCACGCAAATTCTCTTTTTCTAATCGTGCGATTTCAAACGCTTTTTTAGATAGTAAGGAATAAATATCTGTACCTGTCATTTTTTCCAAAAGTTCAGATCTTTCATTATCCGATGCATTTAGAAACTCGGCAAATCGGCCTTGAGCCAACATCATAGAGCGGGAAAAACGTTTGTAATCCAGGCCGGTCAGTGATTCAATTTTTTCTTGAACTTCTTTAACTCTATCTGCAGTAACAACAGGTTCAGGGGAATTGAGATCATACAAAATCCGTTTGGGTGACTGAATTTTGCCATCAGGTTTACCCCGAGAACGGCGAATACTCCAATGGCTTCGATATTTTTTGTTATTGGCTAGAAATTCCACCTCGCAGAAACATTCTGATGTATGGCGCGTCATGATGTTTTCTATGCCTTTTTTCTTTAGCCGGTCGGTTTCTCCATACAAAGCCAGAGTGATAGCATCCAAAATGCTCGTTTTTCCCGAACCTGTTGGACCACATATTACAAAAAGACCTGACTTTGACAAAGGAGGTTGATCAAAATTGATCTGCCATCGGCCTTTTAAAGCATTAATATTTTCAAATATAACAGATAGAATTTTCATAATGAATTAAAGTCTATAGCCATCAGGCTAAAGCAAACTCTCTGTAATGCGCGTTCCTGACGGCTAAGGTTTAAAGCTCTATGTTTTTCCTTCTTGGCACAAAATCATATCTCTAATTTAATGACCAGACAAAACCTGCAACCAATGAATAATATCATCCATTCCAAGAATATTATCCTGACCAAAGGGGGCACGCATCTCTAAGGAATAAAAATATGCCCCACCTGTTCTGTTTCCATTTGAATTGGAATATAATTCTGCGCCAATTAGAATCATATCGTGTGTCATTGCCAATGAACTTGCATAATAATCTTCAAAATGAGGTTGTTGTGCAGCAATTTTTCGCAAAAAAGTAAAACTGTTTTCTTCAATACGATAAATATTAACAGCACCACTATTTTCAATATTGGAATCCAACTTGGTTCCCCCCACAGCTAAAATATTTCCTTCTAAGGCCAGTGATACTCCAAATTTATCATCTTTTTGAAGATCATCTTCCAATAGTTTTGGCATCTGCTCCCATGTATTCTCATTACGTTGATATACATAGACTGCACCAGTATTGCGTATGTTTGCAACCTGTCTTTCAGATTTGCTGCCAACAGCGGCATAATGATCGTTAATACTGACAGCGTAGCCAAAATGGGAGATTTGATCCAGAACCGGTGATTTAAACAATTCAATTTGTTTCCAATCACTTTCCTGTTTTTGATAAATATAAGCAGCCCCTTGATAATCATATCCCAGATAAGCACCTACTATAATGTAATCATTATCAATATCAACAGCAATGCCAAATCGGCCGCCTATATCTGGAATTTCTGGTGTTAAACACTGGCGTTGAATCCATTGATCATTTTCTAACTCAAAGAGAAAGGCCTTACCTGATTCATTAGAATTCCCATATGCGCCGACAATGATCTGCATATTAGAAGTTGCCATTGCACAACCAAACTTATGAGAATCGTCAATTGAGTCTGGAGCAAGGGTTTGTGTTTGTATCCAGTCACCAGATTCCTGACGCTGATAAACATAAACAATTCCCATGTCCTTGTAAATCTCATCGTAATCATAACCCTGAGCGCCAGCAAATACAAAATTACCTGACACTGCAACAGATCCTCCCAAATAATCATTTTTATGGGGATTGCTGCCAACAAATTTTTGTATAAAAACCCATTTCCCATCATTTTTTTCATAAATACAAGCTGAGCCACCCATGGTTATTGCCTGATTATCCGATTTAGATCCAATTATTGCGTATTGGTCTGAAATCGCAACGGATGATCCAAAAAATATTTCCTCTGTAATTTGAGATGGGGGACTGACGAGCTGTTCTTTTAAATTGTCAATGGCCAAATCCATTTCACCCCAGAGTTGCGTTGCAACAAATAAATTTATACATACGCAACAAATTAATACAAATTTTATTCTTCTAATAAACATTCTTTTATCCTCCATAGATATTCCTGCCTGGATATTTGATATTTATCAACATGTTCAGGTTGTTGTATATAAAACTTTGTCTTGATATAAGGTATATTTCTACTTCGAAATAAGTTCCTGCCTCAGATATTCAACCAACATATGTGCATCAAGCTCAACTTGTTTACGTGTTAATAGGTTTTTAACCTGAAGTTTTTTTTCATTAAATTCGTTGTCACCACATATTACAATAAAACGAACTCCCCGACTGATAGCAAAATTGAATTGTCGTTTAAAAGTTGTATCTTCAACCAGACACACTTCTGACCGGATATTTGCTGTTCTTAAGTCCTGCGCCATTTTCAGATAATCGGCATCATGATCTGGAGATATTCGAATGATCATGACATCAGTCACTGTCTGCTGAGAAGAATCAATTAATTTCAGATGATTTAATGCTGCAAATAAGCGATCTACACCAATAGATGCCCCAACTGCTGGCAATTCTTTTCCTGTAAATCGGCTGACCAAATTATTGTACCTTCCGCCAGAAAAGACAGAACCGAATTGAGGTGCATCCAGAAGTTCCATTTCCATGACTGGACCGGTATAATAATCCAAGCCTCTTGCAATGGAAAAATCAATTTCAATCTGTGTCAAAGGTATTTTCATGGCAGATAAATATGTGAGTATTTCTCTTAGTTCGGAAATACCTGCCATGGCAATGTCAATTCCACTGAATAATGCTTCACATAAATGGATTTTTTGATCATTGCTTCCCTTAATATCTAAAAAAGAGGCGATTTTTGAAATCGACTCATCAGACAAATGAGGTGCGGGATCTTCAGGCGATTCCGGCTTACGCGCTAATTCTTTAAAAAGCGCTTTTTTTCCGATTTTGTCCAGCTTATCCAAAATTCTCATTAATTCAAAAACAATATTTTTTTTTGAAATGGATGGTCGGTCATCAATTTTGCATAAAGATGAAAGACCATTTAAAATTTTTCGATGATTGAGGCGAATGCGAAAGTTTGAAACATCAAGTGCATTCATGGTAATGACCATCAGGGCAATTATTTCAGCATCAGCCATCATGGATGATGTTCCGGCAATATCAGCATCAAATTGATAAAACTGGCGAAATCGCCCATGCTGGGGATTGTCTGCGCGAAAAACAGGCCCAACAACCATACGTCGCCAGGGCAAACGAATGCCACTTTTTGAACGGGCATCATAGGGGTTGGCTGCCAGAATTCTTGCGAATGGTACG
>Ga0272440_1001843_pt1 | contig 16960 bp, 9 predicted proteins | sample SSMMMBAug17_FD_192440 | JGI IMG/M metagenome (GOLD analysis project Ga0272440, IMG submission 192440) | Marine sediment archaeal communities from Little Sippewissett salt marsh, Falmouth, MA, United States - SSM-MMB-Aug17 | ecosystem: Environmental > Aquatic > Marine > Wetlands > Sediment ... | reverse complement strand
GCCCAAATCTAAAGATTTGGGACTCCAGCCTGGATCTAACAAACTATAAAACTTTCATGCTTTGTTGTGATAACAATTCATGGAAGTTTATATGAAAGTATATAAATTTAAAATAAATTCAATATATCTCCATATTTATGGATAAAATTGACTATTTAAAATTTTGAAGTATTATTTCTCGTTCTAATGGATTTTGTGGCGGCTTTATACATAAATATTTAGGATGAAATAAATTCCTTGCCTAAATTCCATAATCTTAAGATTTGGGACTCCAGAAGCTTGAGGATAAAAAAAAAGCTTCCAGATATTCTGGAAGCTTTTGAAAAATTATTAAATTTCAAAAATTTTGTAATTACTAAAATCGATAATGAACACCTAATCCGATATTTATGGATGAAAAATTATAATTGTCAAAATTAATAAATCCAAGCCCCAACTCTAAATTCCAGTAAATAGGTGGAAGGTCTGGACTAAGGACTCTCCAATCCCATTCAATACCGGCTCCACCACCAAATCCAAAAATTGTTTCATCAGAAAAATATCCTCCTCCATCCCACATCCATATTCCAGCCTGACCATATCCATAAAAATCCCAGTATTGATCTGATTTGAATTTATAAAGTCCTTTACCTGAAAAATTTGTTAATGCACCTGCAACGCCAATTATACCTTGAACAGATGCTTTTTCAGATAAATCCATTTTACCGCTTAGTCCCCAGCTTTCATATCCATTTTGAAATCCTAAATAATATTTGCTTTTTCCTCCACTATTACCAGCATATAAGTTTGTTATTAAAGTTAATGTTATTGTTACTGTCACTAAAATTGATTTAATAAAATTTTTCATTTTCATTCTCCTTTTTTAAAGTTTTTTTGTTTGTATTTAATTTGTTATTATGTTTTTATTGATTTTGTTATTTAATTAAAGATTACTTTTCAAATTTGTTAATCTTTCATTTTTTATTTTTTTTTATCATTGGTTTGACTTGAATTTGTAAAGTCCTTTTTTACCGCTATTATTAGCGTATAAGTTTGTTATTAAAGTTAAAGATATTGTTAACGCGACTAAAATTGATTTGAGTGTAATTGCCGGTCAACATCTTTTATGCACGATTTTCGGTAATTAAAATTTACATGCAAGTTATCATCTTTAAATTTCGGGGGGACTCAGCGCTGAAATCGCGAATTATTACAGCCCAGGGCGTAGCCCTGGGAATACGTAAAACCATGATCTTGGCTTTGAAAGGGCAAATTAATATACGAACTAATTATTAATGCGCCCTTTCAGGGCTAAGATCATCATAGTTCATTACCCAGGGCTTCGCCCTGGGCTATAATAATTCGCACCTTCGGTGCTTAAATTAAATTTGTATATTTTTATCAATCAACCCCAAAATTTAAAGAAGAGACAAGGCATGCCTTTATTTTTATAACTGTCAATTTTGGTTACACTCAATTGATTTAATTGATCTTTTCAGGAAGAATATACAGGTTGTGGGAAAAATTATCCAAGCGCTGAAAGTGCGAATTAATATAGCCCAGGGCGAAGCCCTGGGAAAAGATTGACAAGAATCTTAGCCATGAAAGGGCATAATATCAATTGATTTCATTTTTTATTCGCCCTTACAGGCCATTACAGGGCTAAAAAATGTGGTTTTATATCACCCAGGGCTCCGCCCTGGGCTATATTAATCCGTGCTTTCAGCACTTGAAATATTTTTCCCCCCAACCTGTACATAAGCCCATCTTTTCATCTATTTTTCTCCTTGTTATTAAGTTATTGTTGAAGTAATTATTTATTTAAACATTTAATAAAAGATTACTATTCAAATTTGATGGTATCGTAAAAAGTCAAATTTGATGGTCTCGTAAAAAGTAAAAAAATGAGATTTTTATCAGTGTAACAATTTGAAATTATTAATACCGATTTTTGTAAATTGACTTTTTACGAGACCATCAAAATTGTTAATCTTTCATTTTAAATATTTATTATTATAATTAATATTATGTTATTGAATTTGAATATATTTTATTAATATTATTATATATATGGATGGTTAGCTCGGGATTGAATAATGATGAATTTAGTTATTCCCACCAAATTTTACATACGCCCATTTTGTATTTTTTATATTATTGAATATAAAAGAAAATATTGTTTTTAATATCTATTGATTATTAATTTTTTTCTGATTATAAATGTTTTTGGTGAGAAAAATTCTTAGCCCTGAAAGGGCGTTATGTTTAACAAATTGACTATTTAGAGACGTTGCATGGAACGTCTCTACAATGCCTACAACCAATAATTTAATCATTTAAATGCATGCTTGTCGAAAGGACATCGTTCATACACTATTATTTAATAATGAGGCACTATATGTATTCCAAAACGATTTGAATATTCACTACTTTCAATAAGGTTCAAAGCAATAATCTTTAAGGCTTTTGTTAAACCATGTTTTTTTTCTAAATTATTAAGTATGATAACCCATTTATTACATATACTATCTGGAACTTTTTTATTAAGAATATGCTGATATAATTTATATATATAACACTTTTTCCCAAGATAAAACCTTTGGAAATGCTCTTTTGTAAAAATTAAATATGTAATGAGCTCCTTTGTTGTCCAATTTTCTTGATTAAGTTTTCTATAATAAAAATCAAATTCATCTTTGCATACTGGTCGTTCAAGAATTTGAAAAAATGCTTGTTGAATAATTCTAATTGATTCGTTTTTATTATATGCATAAAGACTTTGAGACATAATACAAAAAGCTATGAAATATATACAAAAATTTTTTATCATATTATTAATATTCATAATATTATCCTTTTTTAATAAAAATATAGTAAATATTGGCATGTAAATAATTGTAAAAATTAGGTAAAAAATAATATGTAGTGATTTTTAATTTCGCTCTCTTAAGCTAGCGGTAAATTAAAAATATCAGAGCTTAGCAAGCGAAATTAAAAATCACTACATATTATGGACTACTAAAATATGATGCTATCGTAAAAAGGCAAAAAATGACATTATTATCTGTGTAACAATTTGAAATTGTTAATACCAATTTTTGTAAAATTCACTTTTTACGAGACCATCAAAATTTGATTTACTTTATTTAAAGATTACGTTTATAATTTATTAATCTTTCATTTAAGATTACGTTTTCAATTTATTTAAAGATTACGTTCAAATTTATTAATCTTCATTTTTGTTACTTTTTTTTAAAATAGTCTTAAAATTAAGATAATTCGAGCTATACATATCTTTTAAATAAAATGTTTAAAAACTATCTTGACAAAAACATTATTTTAATAATATCTTGTCATTATTTTTAATCCTTTCTAAGCACAATTGTAGCAAATAATGAATTTTATTAAGGTGATTTCTGAAAAAGAATATACCAAGGATTCAAATCAGTTTGTAGTTCCGCCTTCAGGTGCTTCTTTTAAAGTCCCTGGGCACATTAATAATTAATTAAAGAACCGCCTAAAGGCGGAACTACAAACTGGATGCCCCTTAATTATTTGGTATATTATTTTTCGGAAATCACCTAAATTAGGTATAACTAAAAGAAGTTGTTTTGAATAAATGAAAGGATATAAAATAGTTTTTATATAATTTTTCAGTTGCCTTTTTTCATATATTACAAAATCAAAGGATCGAAAAAATTGTCAAGAATAATAATAAAATTTTGTATTATTTTTTTTTTATCTGCTTGTACATCACAAAGTACATATAAAACGATGATAAAATGGAAACAAGAACATTTTGATCGCGATTTCAAAGAAGCAGGTATTTTTGTTCAAGCAAATGAATATATTTTCATTAAAGTACATAACGAGCAATTTGTAAAAATATTAGATAATCTTGCATATAAAATGCGCTTTAACTATACATTATCTACCAAAATGCATCATTATAGACTAACAATTAATTCTAATAATCTTAAAAATTCTCGAAAAAAAAAATGGCATGAAACTAAACAGATAGGATTTAAGAATATAAGGCATTTTATTAAATATGCTATAAATCTAATCAACTTACAATATTATAAAGGAAAAAAAAGATTAGGTTGCTCATGGGAAGGTGATGGGCCTGAATTTTTTGACTTAAAAAAAAATGAAAGTAGAAAAATTATATTAAAAAAAATTTTTTGTAATAATTTTCCTGTTAAAGAGTTTGAAAAAAATCAAAATGAAAATAATATTCCTGAAACAGGTTTAGTGACCGATGAATCAGAGAATCTATCTAATATAGGATATAATCAGCAAGATAATAAATTATTTCTTAAAGATAAAATACTTGCTCTTTTACTCTCAGAAGAAGAAAAAGAACAAATAAAGATTATTGAAATTGAAACTCAAAATGCATTGATTATACATGGCAATAGAAAGGTAATTGATAAAATTAGCAATTTAATAAGTTTAATTGATATTGAGTATCCTCATATTTTGGTTGAAACAAAAGTTTTCGAATACGATGACTCTCTTATTAAAGAAGCGGGCCTTTCATTTAATATCTCAAAAAATAATAAAGACAATGAAATATTCGATGAGAATCAAAAAGAGAATTTTTCCATTAATTCAATATCTGAAACAGAAATATCTCCTTTGTTGTTATTTCGAAATTTAAATGCTGAAAAACGATTGGCTGTTTTAACGAAACTGGCTTTTTCTGATAAAAGCGAAAAAGTAAAAATACTTGCAGAGCCAAGGCTCTTTATTAAACCTGGTTCATTTGCAAAAATATCCCTTAAAGCAATAAAGTATGTTACATCTGTTACAAATTCTACAGAAACACCTGAACAAATTGAAACAGGGATTAAATTTGCAATAACACCTTATATTATTGGTGCGAATAAAATTATGCTTGATGTTATGGTCGAACAGAGCGAATTTATACCAAATAAAGAAGAAGACGTACTTCAATATAAATCTCAAAATATCATAAATACACGTATTGTAGCGTACGATGGCGAACTTGTCAGCCTTGGTGGGATAATTGAAAATAAAAAGTCAAAAAATTCTAGTGGAATACCATATTTAAAAGATATTCCAGTTCTTGGTTATTTATTTAAATATAATAATAGTTCCAATAGCGCAAAGAGAATCGAATTTCTTATAAGGCCAACTACAAATTTTTTACATAACAGATTAGATTCACTCAAAGATGAAATACATACACTTGATATGCAAAATTTTAATTAGAATAAAGTTTTTAACGAATCTAATTTCATCTCTTTTCTATTTTATGAATTTGGTTATATTTTTCTATTTTATGAATTTGGTTATATTATAAAATAAAACTCGTTATAATGGATTTTGTGGTGGATGTAGTCATATTTTGAACGACATAAGATTACTGACCAATCACAACTAATCCATTAGAATCAAAAATTAATTAAAGTCTTATGGTTAGTTTAAATAGTATTTTAACATCAGGTGTGATTCTCGTAATTATTATTATTTCTTTAGTAACTGGTTGTGCTATTCCACCTGATCCCAAATGCTTCTTTGAAAATAAACTATGCGGGGGCAGAAAATCTTCAATGTTTACAGGCACATGGCATGAATATTATCTTAGAGGAATATCATATTTGGATTGTAAATGCTATAAGGCTGCGGTAAATGATTTAACAGTTGCTATCAAAAAAAAGCCAGCTGATAAAAGAGCTTTAAACATTTATGGAATGCATTTTATTAATTATTTTCCTAATCGTGAAAGAGCTATGGCGTATTATTTTTTACAAGAATATGATAACGCATTAAAAGATTTACAAAAATCTATTAAAGATGAACCTTCAGATAAAGCATTTTTCTATCTTAATAAAGTAAGAAGCTCTTTAAATTTACAAAATGTAGCCCCAAGGCCAACAAAAATAATTTTAAATCCGCCATTAGATAAGGATGAAACAGTTTGGATTAAAGATAATTATTTATTAGTGGCTGGTAGAATATATGATATTAATTACATTTCAAATATAGAAATAAATAGTAATTCACTTTTTATTGATAAATCAATGCAAAATATAAGATTTGTGAAAAAAATTTACCTGAATTCTGGAAAAAATGAAATTGTAATTTCTGTAAAAAATCTTATGAATAAAACTGCAATTCTAAAACGAACAATATTTGTTGACAATTCTGGACCTGTTATAGCTATTCATCCTGATTCCTCTGAAAAAACTATTAATGGTTTACTAATTGATGATTCACCTATTAAATTGTTTAAAGTCAATGGTAAAATTGTTAATTTAAATAAAAATAACGTATTCTCAATTCCTATTAAGAAGCAAGTAAAAAGAATTAATTTAGAAGCAGAAGATAATCTTGGAAATATTACTCGTGCAAAATATCAAGATGTTATTTCTTTCAGTACGAAAAAGCCACTACTTGTTAGAAACTTCCAATCTAAAATAATTAATGATTATGAAATAGCTACAATAAATTCCTTTAATTCTACTACAATACAATTAAAGAAAATTACAGATGGTTTAAAAGTTTTTAAAAATCATATAAATTTCGATGGTGTAATTACATCATCAAAAAGCATTTCTTCATTTACAATTAAAATAGTAGATAATTTAGGTAAACTTATTTTTACAAAAACAAAAAATATTGGTTCATTATGCCATATTTTGCATTTTTGTGAAGATATTAGTCTTAAACAAGGTCATAACATTGCATCAATTATTGCAAAAAATAAAAATGGGCTGATACATAAGAAAAAAATTAATATTTATTATCAGCTCCCATCGATTTTTCATATACATAATCGTTATAATATAAAACTGCTTCCATTAGACTACAGGAATTGGCACAATGAGTTTAGTCCATTAAAGCAGCCAGATATAAGACATATTCTTAATAATGATAATCAATTAAAACCCCCAAAAAAATCATTATTTTTAAATCTTTTTATTGAAAAAATCAATAAAACCAAACGCTTCCAAATAACTTTTGATGATAATTTGGATGATGAATTGCTGACACAATATGATAAGTCAATAATATCAAGAAAGCCAGCTGATGCTTTACTTATATCAGATACATGGGAAGATCGGCATGGAATTGAAATATCAACAAGGCTTGTTGATATTGAAACTTCAAAAATTATTGATTATGAAAATGTTGAACAAAAGACTTCTTTTTTTGATGTATATATTGATAAAAAAAATAATAAATCTTTATCTTACCTTGCAAAACGTTTAACAGAGAAATTATGCAATAAACTTCCAATAATCCAGGGATATTTATCTGGTAGAAGTAAAAATTCAATTATAGTTTCTTTTGATCAATCAGAGCTAGATCGCATACAAAATAAAGAGGCTTTTGATAAAATTATCCTTGGTTGGCCAGTTTTAATATATTTTTTCTTACATAATTATCAAAAAAATAATTATACTATAGGATCAGATTCTTATATAATTGATCATGGTAGAATCGACGCATTATTAGCAAATGGTTATAGAATAAAGACACAGTCTAATTTAAATATCAATAATAATATTGAGGTAATTACAAAATGAAAAAAAAATTATCAAAAGATGAAGAATTTCAAATTCTTCATGATGTGATTATTAATGAAAACAATGAAATACTTGTTGAGCAATATTATAATTTAATACAATATCATGTAAAAAAAAAGTTGATTAAAATTACAGGTAAGGTTGAAAATGATCAGGTTTATGAATTAACAAATGAAGTTTTTATTAAACTACTAGAAAATGATCATCATAGATTAAAAGAATATAATCCAGAATATGCAAAAGGTGGATTGTCTGGATGGATTATTCTTATTACAATAAGAACTGTTATTGATATAATGAAAAAAAAGTATATTAATATATTATTAGAAGATGAAGAATTAAAGTCTATTTCTGATCCTGAGAATTTTCATAAAAAAACTGAAATTCAAATTGATAAGAAAAAACTTTTAACACTTGGAAAAAAAATTTTATCTGAAAGAGAATATGATGTTTTTAAATTATTATTTGATGGTTATTCAATTGCAGAAATATCTAAAAAAATTGATGAAAAAGCTTCAAATTGCTCTATTCTCAGATGGCGGGCTATAGATAAATTAAAGAAATATATAAGCAAAAATGGATTTTAAAAAAAAACAATAAGTCTACAATTTTCATTGTTTACAATAATTAAGGAGACCAATCATGAAATGCCTTGATGACATTTTAATTCAAAAATATATGAGTAATAATGTTAATGAAAAAGAAAAAGAAGAAATTAACAAACATCTTGCTAAATGCCCATACTGCAATGATATATATGAAACCGCATCGTTATATATTGATGAAAATGAGTCTATGGAATTTGAAGCAGTAAATAAATCCTTTGCAAAAGATATTATAACTAAAATTTCTCACAAAATTAATAAAAAAGAAACATTATTAAAAAATGAAACAAAACAAAACTTAATTACAAACTTCAAAAAAATAAAAGAAAATGTAAAATATGCAATCCATAATTGGATAAACCAATCAGTTATATTACCTCAGTCAGCCCAAATCAGACTTGCACCTGTGGCAATACGTTCATCAAATTCTGTACAACCTCAAGTTTATGAATCTATTATAATTCAAAAGCAACTACATGATTTTATAATTGATATTTGTATTATTAAGGATCCTTATGATAATAATTTTCATATTTTGGTAAAAAGTATTGATTCTAAGCAGGGACAAAAAGGTAAAAGGCTTATTTTGTATAAAAATGAAAAACTTATTGCTTCATCTTTATTGGATCATGAATATCAATATATTAAAAAACTACCAAAAGGTCTTTATAAATTTATTATAGCATCAAATAGCTTTAACATTGATATTTCAAATGAAAAAATTTGTGAACAATAAAATTATTAATTGATGACATTTTAAAATATAATATAAACTTTTTGCAAAGGCAAAAATCATAAGTATTATAAATAGTGCTTGAACGAAAACGCCCTTTTTCGCCAATAACTGCGTCAGACAAAAAAAATAATCTTCAAAATATTTAATATATTCCTTCGGTTATTTTTTTTGTCTTCCTTGTTCTTGACGAAAAATTCCTTTTTCGTTCAAACATAAAAATATTTTTTTTAAATTAATAAAATAAATTTGAAAAGGGTAATATTGTAATGAGATTATTTAATTATCAAGCCAGGAAACTATTTTTACTATGTTTTTTTCCAATAATTTGTAATGCATCTATTCATAACAATAATCTTTTTGTAATAAATTACAATGGATTAATATTAAATATAAATGGACATCCTGTTAATGAAAGGGTGAAAATAAATTTTTCAATTATAGATGAACAAAATCAGATAAAATGGCAAAACAGAAAAAATGTATTTGTCCAAAATGGAAAATTTCATGTAAAATTGGGTCAAAACAAACCCTTAGATTGTATTATTTTAAATCGCAATTATTATATTCAAGTTGATCCAGAAAGCGGTTTTATCGCTGCTGAGCAAATAAACAAGACAATATGTTCAAATCCTTTAAATTTTAATTATAAAGGTTTTGTGCCAGATTTATTGCTTAAGCAAATAAAAAGACCAGGATTAATAGATTTTAGCATTTATAATGAAAATGGGGAAAGTTTATGGAATGAAACAAAAATTTTAAAGATGAATAATTGTACATTTATTAGTAAATTAGGAACATTAAGTAAATTAAGCTGTGACTTTTTTAATGGAAAACATTTTTTGAATGTAAAGATAAAAGCTAATCTAAATCAACAATTTTTTAATGTATGTTCATTTATTCCAAAAACTGCATTTTCTTTACGACAAAACGATTTTAAACATAACAAGAATAATGAACAAACAGCAGAAAAAAATTTAAAAAAAATTGATAGCCTGATTCAAAAAAATGTTATGAATAATCAATATAGTTATCAAGAAGATTATAAAATTTTTCAAATGTGGCCAATATTAAGACAGTCATGGTATTTTAGCATGCCTTTAGATCTTTCAATAGATAAAAAAAAATATATATATGTTGTCGATTCCATTAGAGGGGTTCATAAATTGACAAATAATGGATTTTATATAAAAGATTTTAGAGTACCGAATTTTGACGAAAGTCCTATAAGTATTACTCAGAATTCTAATTTTATGTATTATCTTGACGTAAGAAACGCTGTAATAAGAAAATATAACTTAAAAACTAATAATTGTACTTTTTGGGATATTGATTCGAATTATATTATTAATTTAGATTCTTTAGAGCCCTTTGGTTTTATTGAAGCCATTGAAGAAGACCTTTTTGCTTTACTATTATTTCCAGATAAAAGGTTCTATTTACAAAAATATTCTAATAATGGCAAATTAATTAATGATTGGCTTATTGGTGAAGGTAGTTTTGCTTTTGCTGTTTATGCTGATCAAGATAAGCTTATTTTTTTTGTAACTGACATGAAAGGAGTTAGAAAATATCATTTAAACAACAGTAACCCCAATAAACTTGTTTTAATTGATAATGAATTTGTTTCGCCAGAAGAGGGTAAACGAATTACTGCTTTAGCAACAGATAAAAATGGGACATTGTATGTCAGAAGTTTTTATAAACAAAAGATGGCAGAAAAAATTTCTAAATATTCATTAAATGGAAAAATGATAGAAGAAATTGACATTTCATCTTTAGGATTACCACAATTTTATGATGAAGCCTCTTTACAATCTAAAGAAAAATATATTATACCAATACCAATTCCTGATTTTTTATCATTAAATATTGATGAAAATTTTAATATGTATCTTACACTTCCAATAACAATATTATCTCCAGAAGGAAGATTGCTTCAATCATGGAAAAGCAGCAGTAATTCAAAGGAAAAATTTTATGGGCCCCATGAAATTCTTATGGAAAATAAACCCAATAATAACAATATATTATACATTTTAGATAGTTTCAATTTTCGCATTCAACTTTTGAACTTAAAAGGAAATTTTATTAAAGAAATTAAAATTCCCATGCGTCCATATCATGGAATGAGTATAGATTTGGATAAAGAACATTTTTTTTTAGCTTCTGCTGATAATCACATATCTCAATTAGATAAAAATGGAAAAGTCTTATATGATGCTGAGCATAAAAATTTAAGAGATATTTGTTACTATAAAGATAAAAATGATAATAAAAAGTATTTAGCTGTTCTTTATTTAAATTCTTTAAAGACATATATACTTGACGAGGAAGGTATTATAAAGCCAGAATCATCATTAAATTTATCAGAACAATCAAATATTGTTTTAGACAGAAGTTGGGATATGGCAGGTAATTTTTTTTGTAATCAATTATACGTTGATGCAAACAATAAACTTATTTATATTGCTGTGTCTAAAAATTGTTGTATTTATACTTATGATTATTATGGTAATTTGTTAAATAAAATGGAATTAAGTGAATTGGAAACTACTACGATTACTGAAATGTCAAGTGATATAAAAGGAAATTTTTATGTTCTATTAAATTATTTTTCTTCTAAACAATGTGATAATATTTTAAAGTATTCACCTGATAAAGAGTTAATTTCAACATTTGGAAGATCAGGTCAAGGCCCAGGTATGCTTTTCGAAGCAAAATCAATTTGTCCTTCACCTGATGGATTGACTATTTATGTGGCAGATAGTGGAAATAATCGTATTCAAGTATTCACTCAACAAAAAAGAAATGAAGGCATAACAAAAGCAATTATCATTGCAGGAGGCGGACAATATGATAGGAACACAATTTGGGATGCAACTCAAATGAATGCAAACTATGCTTATCAAAGTATGCTTTCCAATGGTATCAAACCAGATGAAATTTTTTATCTATCAGCTTCAAAAGATTCCCTAAAACAAGATATGGATAATGATGGAATACCTGATGTTGATGGAATAGCTTTTGCGAAAAACCTTAAAACAATAATAGACAACGAAGTAAATGACGCAGATTTTCTTGTTATTTATATGGTTGACCATGGTGGAATCTATCATAACCTGTCTGAGATAGAAGGAATCTTTCATATGAATAGATTTGAAGATCCTATTACAGCCTCGGAATTAAATACCTTTATTGAAAAATTTAAAAATAAATTAGTTCTAATTATTGACGCCTGTTATTCAGGAGCTTTTCTTCCAAAATTGTCATCAAAAAACAGGGTTATTATCAGCAGCACTTCCAGCAATGAAAAAGCATCTTTTCTCTCCCAGGGAAACATATCATTTTCTCATTTTTTCTGGTCATGTATTTATCGAGGAAATCATGTTAGAGAGTCATTTAAAATTGCAAAAGCTCAAATGCAAACTAACTCTCAAATACCTGAAATAAATTATAATATTGAAAATAATCAAATATGGATTGGAAGAGGTAATAAATACGTTTCAGATCCTCCTGTGATAATAGAGGCTGGTGTAAAGCCTGAAGTAATTAATGATTCATCAGCAACACTTTATGCATTGATTGATGGCGATCATTATACTTCAGTTGCTGAAGTTACAGCTATAATAAAATCAGTAGCTCCATCGATTAATGTAATTGAACCTGAAACAATCAATTTAATAAAAATTGAAAAAAACAAATACGAAATAAAATACGACAATTTCAATATCCCGGGCAGTTATAATATCATATTTACTGCTTATGACTCTTTAGGGAATGTATCATCACCAAAGCTCTGTGAAGCCAATGTAAAAAAAAATGATCACAAAAAAGCTGTTATTATTGTTGGAAAAATTCCATCATTTTTTAATAAAAATTATGTAAAAGAAATTATTCCAATAATAATGGATGCTTTACTTACACAAAGATTTTTAGAGGATAATATTTTTTTATTTAGCCCAGAAGATTTATCATTTTTTGTTAACAATACTGGAAAAGTTTTCTATCCAACGTGTAATGATTTAATGATGTTGTTGGAAGGGTTGAAAGAAATGGGGCCAGGAATTGAAGATTTAATTATATATTATATTGGTAATATAAATTCTAATGGTTTTATACTAGATAAAAATGAAATATTAACTCACAATTTATTCTCAGATGTTTTAAATTATTTAGAAAACGAAATTAAAGGGAAAGTAATATTTATTTTTGAATCTACTAATACTAATTCATTTATGGATCAGTTATCACTTAATGAAGACTATAATAATAAGATATTATTTATTTCCAGTACAACAGATAATCAGATACCTCACTTTCTAGATAAAGAATCTATATCTTTTTCAAATATTTTTTGGACATCTATTCTAAAAGGTGAAACTCTTGGGATATCATTTTCGAACGTAAAAACACAAATAGAACTTTTTTATGGCTCATCACAAACTACTTTCATTGATACTAATAATGATAAAAAAATGACACCAGGCGATAAGTCATTTGCCAATAAATATCATCTGGGCTATGGAGTAATGCCAGCCTATGAAGGCCCAATCATTGTATCATCTGTATCTCCTGGAATACAGTTATATGGTGAACATGAAGCAACTATAACAGCTACTGTAATTCCCAGTAAAATGGTTGATAAAGTTTTTGGAATAATTCATTCTCCTTTAAAAACAAAAGATTATTATGATAATATTCCTCGTTTTGAATTAACATTGAATAAAAATACAAACCAATTTTCAGGTACATATAGTGAATTTAATCAATATGGTATATACAATGTTTCCATTTTCGCAAAAAATAAGAATGGAGCAAAGTCCTCATTGGTATCTACAAGCGTTACACAATCAATTGGGCCTGATGTTTATGAAAATGATGATATCCTTAGTAGAGCATCATTAATAGTTATAGATGATAAATCCCCAGGCATGCATACATTTCATTCAAAGGATGATATTGACTGGTTTATGTTTTACGCATTAGATAATGAAACATATGAATTTTCACATGATTTAAATGAAAACATTGAATTTCAATTTAATATGTATGCAAAAGATGGCATAACGAATATCCTAAATGAAACTTATGATAATTTGTTTTATTGGCCAAATTATAATAAACATATTGAAAGTGGCATATATTATTTTAGTTTTAATCCAGAAAATCTTTCAGACAGCCAGTTTCCAACTTACACTTTTCACATTAAAAATAAAACCAATGATGCTCCTTTATTTGAAACTGGTATACAAGGTAATGTGTATGATAATATTACAAAAAATCCAGTTTCAAGAGCATTAATAAAAATGGATACATTATCTGCATTAAGTGATTCCACTATGATTCCAAATTATTACATTTTTGGTGCACAGCAAAACACTACTTACATTCTAAATGTACAATCAACAGGCTACAAAGAATATACAAACACATTGGTAGTAAAAGAAAATACTCAATGGACCACAGTAAATATTGGACTTGAACCATTATCAAATGAAGGTTTTTATATTTTGAATGCTGAAAAAATTGGTAATGGCAATATTCTGAAAAAGCCTTCAGGCAACAAAATATTAGAAAAAATAGATATGTACGATAAAAATAGTCCAGTAGATAAAGTTTTATTAAAAGCAATACCTGATGATGGGTGGGAGTTTCTTAAATGGTCTAATGAATGTTCAGGAATTACACCAACCTGCCTTATAACAATGGATGACAATAAATTTGTGATTGCTCAATTTAGAAAAAAGAACAGCTCAAGTATTCAGTATCCTCAAAAAATAGCAAATAACAGTTGTTTTATTTCATCTATTTCAAATAACAATACAAAGGATCAACAATCATATTTTGAAACCTTTTTTCTATTTGTAAAAAAAATAATTTTTTGTGACAATTTTAAGGAATAATCAACTCAGGACTTATCCAGGGGGATGAAGGGAGGATGAAGGGGATTGAGGGACAATACTGTTGAATTAAGACTTGGAGTCCCAAATCTTTAGATTTGGGAGTGTGTTTAAATAAATTCGAATTATGTAACGCCCAAATTTAAAGATTTGGGACTTCCATCAATTGGATAGACCCGGCAACAAAATTATATTAACTCCTCCAACTTTTAGATGGAGGAGTTAATATAAGTAAGTAAGATTATCTGCATGGAACCACAATTGCACCATCTGGCCATGATTTGTTGTCAAGAGATATATGACATTCTCCTGTTGATGGTCTATAAACAGCAACTTCATCAATACCATCATAGTCATAATCAGCTGGTATAGGAATATCACCACTAAGTCCAAATTGTATTATATATAATCTTTTATTATAATAATTGTATATATACCAATTTCCTGAACTGTTTTCCCAGCATGCTTTTTCTAAAGGATAATCACTATCATAATTTGCTGGCACATAGTATCTTGAACAACAGCAATGTCCCCAGCACCTTTTTTTTTTAGTAGAATTTTTACCAGATTTTTTATTCAGTTTTGCAAGCTCTTGTTGTTTTCTTTTAATTGCTAATGCTCTAATTGCTTTTTTGTTAACTTTTTTTTCATTATTAGCAATTTTTGGCTTTAAATTGTTGCTGTCTGCTAGAATTGTTAAAGGAGTTAAACTTACTAAAAAAAACCCCAAAAACATTGCTGTTAAAAATTTGTTAAATCCTTTTTTTACCTTCATTTTTTTTCCTCCTAAATTTAAATGTTATTTATTTATTTATTTATTTATGCAACTATATGATTGCATGAATTATTTAATAAAAGTTTACGTTTCAAATTTAATAATCTTTCATTTTATGTTATATTTATTTTATTTAATTTAAAGGAAAGGATATATAATGACTTCAAATTTTATTTTGAGAATAATGATATTTTTTAAATATTTAGTTTTAATTCTATCATTTAATATTTGTTACGCTCTATCATTTAATATTTGTTACGCTAACCAATATCAAGATAGTAATTTTGAGTTCGCTTCATCATTTAACCCAATTGGTTCTGGTGCCAGAGCAATGGGTATAGGTGGTGCTTTTATGGCTGTAGCTGACGATGCAACTGCTGCTTCATGGAATCCTGCTGGTTTAATTCAACTTCTTCACCCTGAAGCTTCCTATGTGTTAAACTCTACCAGATTAGTAGAAAAGAATAATTTTAATACAATAGATTTATCAGAAACTTATCATAATGATGAATTTTCAAATACATCGGATGATATAAATACAAATTTTGTCAGCTTTTTATATCCTTTCCACTTATTAAGAAGAAATATGATTTTTTCTATAAGCACTCAATGCCTCTAAGATTTTAATCGAAATTGGGATTTTAGGATAAATCGTTTTTTGTTTCATGACAATTGGAAATATAGTCAAAATGGTAATTTATCTGCATTAGCTTTTGCTTATTGTATTCAGGTCATTCCAGAATTATCAATAGGAGCTACACTTAATATATGGGATAATGATATTACAACCAATAACTGGACTCAAAATTATCAAAGAAAAGCTATTCAAAATTCTGGTAAAATTGCCTATCAATTAACAAAGAGAGAAGAATTTGTACTAAAAGGAATAAATGCAAACTTAGGAATGCTATGGCGGATAAATGATAAAATAAATTTGGGGCTTGTATTTAAAACACCTTTTAACGCTGATATAGATCGACAGTCTTATTCATATGAATTATTTCCCGAAACAAATGAAACAATCAGTAGAATTGCTCAATTTAAGGAAGCAATTAAAATGCCGATGTCATATGGATTAGGTGTTTTATATAAGCTTACTGATAATTTTTTTGTATCTGGTGATATTTATCGAACAAATTGGAATCAATTTGAATATATAAAAAATGATCAAGAAAAAGTAAGCATTTTACAAATTCCTCTGGCACAATCTCAAGTAAAACCTGCTACCCATATTAGATTTGGTATAGAATATAAGTTAAAATATAAAAGTAAGGATGTTTGGCTGCCATTAAGAGCGGGTTTGTTTTATGACCCCGTCGCATCTGATAATAATCCTGATGATATGTATGGAATTAGCCTTGGATTTGGAATAACAGCAAATGAATTATTTTCTTTTGATATGGCAT
>Ga0272440_1001842_pt1 | contig 16975 bp, 8 predicted proteins | sample SSMMMBAug17_FD_192440 | JGI IMG/M metagenome (GOLD analysis project Ga0272440, IMG submission 192440) | Marine sediment archaeal communities from Little Sippewissett salt marsh, Falmouth, MA, United States - SSM-MMB-Aug17 | ecosystem: Environmental > Aquatic > Marine > Wetlands > Sediment ... | reverse complement strand
ATGTATATGAATTTGATGTTGATATTATTAAGGACAAAATTGTTACCTATTTAACAACAAAAAAAGGCGTTATTCTGACAATGCTAAATTCTTTCGCAGAACCTTTTAAAATTAAGTTATTACATATTGAAGAACATGAAGAAGTATTATCGCAGCCGACAATATTAGCAGATGATTCTCGGATTTATCTCTCTGTCGTAGAATCTCTTGCGACAAACAATGCCAGAATATTAACAGGAAGTTTATCTATAGACAAACTTCCATAATAAAAAAAATGATAACTTATAATCAGCTTAGCAGGTGAAGGAAATATAATGATTATAGACAATGTCAAACAACTACTGGACAAACTAAACGACCATACCATATCTCAATTTGATGCGGCCGCCGGTTTTGCATTGACAAACAGGCATTATGAGATTGGCTGGGAACATCTATGTATGAAATATATGGATCATGCAAAAGGCGATATCCCATTAATATGTAAATCATTGAATATTTCAGAAAATAATCTCAAAAATGCCCTGGAGCAATCACTGACGTATTATCGCACAGGAAATACAGGAAGACCTTCTTTTTCACCGCGTTTAATCGAACTGATAGAGCAGGCATGGATGATTGCATCTATAGAGTGTAATGCACAAAAAATTCGTTCTGCTCATTTGATGGCCGCCTTATTTACAGAGTTTGGAAAACAATCTTTTCCCTATATTGCAGATGCCTGCAAAGATATTAACAAACAAAAAATTGTGGATGCTATTCAAAAAGGCATTTCCGGATCAGTAGAAGAGGTGATTGTTTCATCATCCGAAAAAGTCAAGCCAGCACTTTCTGGTGATGCTCAGGCAGCATTAACACAGTTTACTGAAAACTTAACTGAAAAAGCAAAATCAGGAAAGATTGATCCTGTCTTTGCGAGAGATTATGAAATTAAACAAATGATTGATATTCTCTCCAGACGTGGAAAAAACAACCCCATACTGGTTGGAGAACCAGGAACCGGTAAAACAGCAATTGTTGAAGGTCTGGCATTAAAAGTGGTTGAAAATGAAGTTCCATCCATGTTTTCTGATGTTGATATTCTTGTTTTGGATATGGGACTATTGCAGGCTGGCGCCAGTGTTAAGGGAGAATTTGAAAATCGCTTGAAAAATGTAATTCAAGGAATCAAACAATATCCAAAACCAGTGATTACATTTATTGATGAAGCTCATACTTTAATTGGTGCAGGCGGAAGTGCCGGGCAAAATGATGCCGCAAACCTCTTAAAACCAGCACTTGCAAGAGGGGAACTCAGAACAATTGCTGCAACGACATGGTCTGAATACAAAAAATATTTTGAAAAAGATCCTGCCCTTGCCCGTCGATTTCAACTTGTTAAGGTGAATGAACCTGATGATGATGGTGCTTTTACGATCATGAGAGGCTTGCGTGCTAAATATGAAAAACATCACGAAATAAGAATTACAGATGAAGGTATAAAAGCGGCTGTCTTGCTGTCCAGGCGTTACATTACCGGAAGGCAGTTGCCTGATAAAGCGATTGATGTTTTGGATACAGCATCCGCGCGAGTTGCATTATCCCAGAAGAGTACACCATATGATATCCAGTTGACTCAACAAAAAATGGCAGCATTAAAACGAGAACACACTTCCTTAATGAGAGACAGGTCATTATTTTTCAATCAGGATGATTTTAATGAAAATTCTCAAAAAATTGAAGATGAACAGGAACAATTAAAAACAAGACTTGAAGATTTAACTCAAAAATGGAATCAGGAAAAGGAATTGGTGGACGCTTACTTAAAAGCCGTTGAAACATTTAATGAAACCACTAAAACAAATGCACCTTCGTCAGATCAACTAAAATCAATTGCAGACAAAATTCTGGAATTAAAAACAATTCAAAATAATCAGCCTTTGGTCTTTCCTGAAGTCAATGAATCCGTTATTGCTTCTGTTTTGGGAGATTGGACTGGTATTCCAATGGGTAATATGCTCAGTGATGAAGCTGAAAAACTAAAACGTATTTTTGAGGATCTTTCTGAGCGAATTATAGGACAAGATCAAGCCATCCAAACCATTACAAGTGCCTTGCAGGTTTCTAAAACAGGTCTCCTGGATCCTAACAAACCCCAAGGCGTTTTCTTGCTGGTCGGTCCCAGTGGTATTGGTAAGACTGAAACAGCGTTATCTCTTGCGGATCTCTTTTTTGGAGGCGAACAATATGTTGTCACCATTAATATGAGTGAATATCAGGAAAAACACAATGTGTCCCGTTTAATTGGCTCTCCGCCGGGTTATGTGGGGTATGGCGAAGGCGGCGTTTTGACAGAGGCTGTTCGTCAAAAACCATATACAGTCGTTCTTTTGGATGAAGTTGAAAAAGCTCATCCCGATGTTATGAAACTTTTTTATCAGGTTTTTGATAAAGGTGTTTTACAAGATGGTGAAGGTCGGGTCATTAATTTTAAAAATACATTGATTATCCTGACGACAAATGCCGCCAGTGAAAAAGTCCAGGAGATTATGGCCCATATTCCTGAAGATGCTGAACCGGTAGACGATGATGTTATTGACTATATTCGTCCGGATATCCTGAAGTTTTTTGAACCAGCTTTTATCGCACGCACGACAATCATACCTTACTATCCCCTGTCACAGGGTGCACTCAGAAAAATTGTTCACTTAAAACTGACCAAAATTCAGAATCGGATGAATCATCTGGGTGCTGTATTACATTATGGGCAGGATGTTTTGAATTGGCTTCTAGATCATTGTCAGGCAAAAGAAAATGGTGCCAGAAATGTTGAACATGTGATTAACACTATGCTGCTGCCAAAAATTTCAAGAGAAATTCTTGAGCATATGGATGATTCTGAATTTTTTAAACGAAAAGCATTGGTTATTCAGATTGATGAACAAAAAAATCTTATTTTTCAAGTTGTTGAATCAAGTGCTGTTTCTCCTCAGGATTTCACTGAAGATGAAGCATCTGATGATATGACAGATCAGGAAACAATTCCTGAATCTGTTGATGGAGACCAGACAATGGCGTCAAAAATAAGTGAAGAGAATGTCTCAACAGATAATTCTTCTGAAAAATCTTCAGAGGAATCATCAGAACCTCCAGAAGATGCAACATCAGAGGATGAATCATAAGAGCATAATTTTTAAGGACTGAACAACCAGAACCGTCATGTTGTCAATAAACTTTATTAAAAGCAAAACAGGTAATTAAAATGGCTGAACCAATCTTTACATTCAAAACATCCAGCGGAAATTTTTCTGTGTTATCCTTTGAGGGACAGGAAAGTATATCCCATCCTTATCATTATACCATTTGTCTGGTATCTACTGATAATGAAATAGACCTGGACAGCCTGGCAAAAAAAAGAGCGTGCATGGCTATTCAGAATCCTGATGGACAACAACGGAATATCAATGGTGTTATTGGGGAAATTGCTTTAGAAAGTATTGCTGTTAATCATGCTATATATGAAGTTGAATTGTATCCTATGTTTTGGCTGCTTGGATATAGAAAGCAATCACGAATTTTTCAGCAAATGTCTGTCCCGGATATTGTTAAACAGGTTCTGACAGACGCAGGAATTCCAGGTTCCGATGTGTCAATGCAATTATCTGGAAATTATCCGCAACGTGTTTTTTGTATGCAGTATGATGAAACCGATATGGCATTTGTTGAAAGATTACTGTCTGAAGAAGGCATTTTTTATTTTTTCAAACAGGAACCTGACAAAGAGGTTTTGGTACTGGGTGACAGTATCTCAGCCCATGTTAATTGCCAACCAGCAAATTCAATTGAATATCACTCCAAATCAGGAGCACTTTCCACAAATAGTGAATATGTGTTTCAATGTAGTGTTCGAGTCGGTGTTCATACTGGAAAAACCATTGTTAATGATTATTTTCCGGAAAAACCAGATGTACAACTTCGATTTCCAAATGCAGCCAATAATCACAATGAACTGGAAGTCTACGAACAAATGAGTGGTTTTTCAGAGCCTGGCCATGGCCAAAGTCTTGCCAAAAGTCGTCAGGAACATTACAGCATGCCAGCCAGAACACTTCATGGGAAAGGAAATTTTTCATCTCTTGCAGCCGGTCATAAATTTGAGATTAAACTACACCCCAATAGCAATGTCAATCAGCTTCATACGGTTATATCTGTTCATCAAAAAGGGACTCAAACGCAAGTACTGGTACATGGTGAAGGGGGAGATGAGGGAACAACCTTCGAGTCTACCTTTACAGCAATACTCAGTGAACAGACTATTCGTCCGAAACGAATCAAAAAACCCATAGCGCTACCGCAAACAGCAACTGTAGTTGGGCCGGAAGGAGAACAATTTTATATCGATAAAATGGGCAGGGTTAAAGTGCGGTTTCACTGGGATCGTCAATGCGAAGATAATGAATGTACATGCTGGATTAGAGTCAATGAATTTTATGCCGGTGCTGATCATGGCAGTCAGTTTCCACCGTTGATCAATGATGAAGTCATTATTAATTTTATTCATGGTGATCCAGATCGTCCTATTGTTGTTGGGCGTGTTTATAATGGTAATCACCAGCTTCCCATTAAACCAGATGAAATGATCAGGAATATCATTCAAACCCCTTATGGGCATCGAATATTGATGGATGACAAAAATGCCGCTATCTCTTTGGCAACCGCTGGTGGTGATCGGTTATTGATGACTGATGGTTGGAAAGAAGATGGGAATATGGTCAGGCTGACATCTTCAGATGGCCATTCATATACTGCTGCCGAAGGAAATAATCTTAAAGGCATCAAACTTGTCAGTAAAGCCGGTCATAGTGTCCTTTTGGAAGATGACCCTGCAAATATTACTATCACAGATAAAAACGAAGAATTAACAATCAACATGGATTGTGATGCTAAAGCTATTACCATAGACAATTCAGGAAGTGGAGCTGTCAATATAACCTGTCAGAATGGAAAACTGGTTTTATCAGCCAAACAAATAGAAATTGAAGGACAATCAGGCATAGACATGACATCAAATTCGCATATTTCGCTTTCAGCCGGTACCATTCAGATTAATGGAAGCCAGAAAGTGGAGATTGAAGGAGGTATGGAACTGAGTGCTAAAGCAGGAACGACCTTTAAGGCTGAAAGTGGTGCAACAATGTCGATTGAAGGAGGTGCCACAACTAAAATTCAAGGTGGTGCAATGACTGAAGTTAAGGGCGCATTGGTTAAAATTAATTAATAAATTTTTGGTTTTGGAGAATCCTTCGACAAATGGTCACGACAATTAGATCAGATCAAAAAAAACAACTTAATCAAGCCTCCGTAGATGGGAATAGTGTTCAATGCTCCTGTCCACAAAAAAAAGGTGCTCCATCAAACGAACAGAAAAAAAAAGGAATTAATATAGAAATCAATATTATAGATGTTTTTAATACACAATACGAAACAAATTTCCCGAATCATCTTAAATTATTTAAGGATGTAACATGTAAAATATTTCCTGATACGGGGGATGAGTATGAAGAAAAAACCTTAGATAAATCTGGAAAAGTTCTTTTTGAAAATGTTTTTGTTGATAAGACATTTAAAATTGAATTAATTCAGCCGCCGGCTGCTTATGAAAAGAGTCCTTCAGCTATCAGTTATCTGTCTTCTTTCGCTAGTCAATCAATGGATGAATCATCATATTTAAACAAGGATGATCAAACGATTACCATTGTAGAGAGCTTATCAGATACTGAATTAGAAGCCGTTGATTATAAGACCAAGAAAAAAATGATTAAAAATTTGGAAGATGGCTACACAGGAGATCCCGAACTGAATGCTTTGAAAAAGATATACAAAAATTACAATGTTCAAACAGATTCAGATTTATTGGAATATGCATTAGATGCGACCATTTATTTTACAGCCGATAATAGAGCGGCATTGATTGTAGAGACAATATCAAAAGAAAAATTATATCAATTGCCTTTATCTACAAAAAAAAGATTTATCAAAGAAATAGAGGATGGTTGGACAAGTCATCCTGAAGAAAATAAGTTAAAAAAAATATATGCTTCATATAACAACAATGCGGATGAGGATTTACTCGAATATGCTATAGATCAGACAGATTATGCAAATATTGATGACAGGGCAGACCTGATTGTTAACTCATTATCGATTGATCAGCAAAGAAAACTCCCTTTTTCAACCAAAAAAAGATTGATTTTAGAATTGGAGGCTGCCTGGACTTCAGATGATGAGTGCGATTCAATACAATCTATTTACGAGAGTTACCAGTCTGAAAATGATTCTACATTATTTGAATATGCGCTAGACCAGACAGATTACGCTAATATTGATGATCGCTCTCAATTAATTATAGAGAGTCTGTCAAGTCGACAAATCAAGTCTCTACCGCTTTCCAGTAAAAAAAGACTGATTAAAGAATTAGAATCAGCCTGGACATCTGGAGATGAACTAAATTCAATAAAAAAAATATATTCAAGCTATCAACCTGAGAAAGATTCAACTCTCTTTGAATATGCATTAGATCAAACAGATTATGCAAATGTGGATGACCGGTCATTGGACATTGTAAACTCATTATCAGATAGTCAAATTTCAAATATGCCATTAAGTTCTAAAGACAGATTAATTGAAGAACTTGAGGCTGGTTGGACATCAGGAGAAGAACAAACGGCGATAAAAAGACTAAAGTCTTTAAAGTAAATAGTCCATTAATCAGAAAATATAATTCAAATGCAAAACAACAGCACATCAAAAAATATAATGTCATTGCGTGAAAATACCTGTACGTTCAGTTTGGACGATGGCGTAAAGGATTGTAGCGATGACTCTAAGTTTCAGTTTTACACAAAATGTCTTCATAATAGAGTCTTCATATTATATCCGTCTTTTTGTACGCCATTAATAATAAAGCCATCAGATAATATTTGGTTAACAATTGTTACTGATGAGGGATTTTATAAAGCGTATTCCAATGCCCCAGATATAGATATTGATAAAGAAGTAGCTGGTATTCAAATTTGTAGAATGATAAATACATTATTAAAATTTACAGAATGGGGAACTAAAGAAATTAAAGACGCTCCTTTATTTGATAGCAATGAAAAAGCTGAAAAATTCATTTCTTGTTATTACATGGGACAATTATCAGATGCAAAAATATTTTCAAAGATGGGACTTATGCCTGATGAAGGATTAAAATTATACAAAAGAGAGGTGGATGAAAAAAAATTTTTTTCTACGATGAGATCTTCAATTAAAAATTATTGTGTTAAAAATGGCTTACAATATATCTTTCAGATCAATATTATTTCAGAAGACATTTTAGGTAACTCAGAAGATAGTAAAATGTATAATATTTCATGGATTGTTCCAGAAGTTATTGAAAAAAATAAACCACCTGTTTTTTGTGAGCTACAGGATTTATTTATTCAAAATTTTGTTAAAGTAAACAGAGAGCAAGATGAAAGCACGGATAAAAATAATTTACTGTATGCATACAATATTGAGAAGCTAAGCAATGAAAATGTATTTGAATTGTCTTTTGATAATCCTGTTCAAAGTTTTCATCCTGTTTATGTCACGAATAAAACTTATTTAGACATTGGTCATTTAACAGATGTCCATGTTTCTTCAAGACAACACGCTTTTCAAAAAAGTAAAGCCCGCGTACTTTTTGGCGAAACAACAAAGGATATCTCTCCAGAAATTGGAGACATGGTAAATGTTAGTTTTCATAATTTAAAAAAATTGATGGATGAATTTGGTAAATCTGTAGATATATTAATTATTACAGGGGATATTTATGATTTTCTGATAAACCTTGATCTTACAACTGTTGAAACCGATATGGATGTTGTTTCAAATTTATGGGATTTATTTAATATTAAAGATAAAAATAATTTAAAAAAGAGGTACGTTAAAGGTATCGATTTTATAACTATTTATAGCCTCTTTAAATACTTTTATGATACCTATAAGAAACCAATTTTATTTGTTTCAGGAAATCATGAAGCCTATAACAATCCATATGGTATTTCTCCCCGAATTGCTGGATTGAAAAGGGCAAATGAAGGCATTCCTGCTGATCATAACTTGACAATATATGAAGCAATATTGATGTTTGGAAAGGCATATGGTGATGTCACGACAACATTTGGTAGAAGAGAAACGAAAAATTTTGAATGGACATACAATCTTTTAACACCACTAAATAACTTTTGTATCGAGTTCTCCAATCAATGCTTTTTAGGCCTTGAGTGGGGAGATAAAGAAGAAATTTTTGACAAACCACTAACAGGTCATGGGTTCGGTCATTTACCAAGAGCAAATAAATCCATAAATAGCACTCAATATGATCTAATTAGTACAGTTGCAGAAAATAAAGATAAGAATATCAAAATTTTATTTTCACATTTTACTTATGTCAATTATGCTTTAGACTTAAAAATAACTGAAGAAGGGAAAGTGCATACACTGGACCTGAATAAACACACCATAGCTTCTTTAAATTTACCTTTTAATAAGTACAATCATGGAACTTTTGAGATCAATATAGATAAAGTTTTCAAGTGTATAGCAAATAACACATTCAGATATATCATTTCAGGTCATTCTCATAGAGCTGGTTTATATCGCATAATTGATCAAGGATATTTTTTCCCATACAAATGCATTGGGTTTGACCCGTATTCAAATAAACAACCTGAAAAGATAGCTCAATTTGAGGGAAATAAGACGAGAATATTAGTTTCACCTTCTGGTGGTCCAATACCTGTTCAGAATTATAACCATGAATTAAAAACATTTTCTCTTGCTTCGCCTTCAGGAACTGCAATTAAATTTGATGGTAATGGTAATGATTCTTTGGAGCCCGTCTATACGGTACAACCAAGATTTGCAGTCGCTTTAGACTATTTTGATATACTAAAAAATGGCTTTTTAAATTTTGAAAATGTAGAAAGTGGGGTTTTCAAATTCTTCAGAAGTGATAAGTCTGAACACGAGTTTACATTGGAATTTCATGAAGATTTAAATCTTCCCACATGGAATTTTGTTAAGCAAATAGTATTTACAGTACAATTATGGGAAAAGAATTTTGAATCATTTTATTATTCAAATTTTAATTCAAATAAAAATACAATAACAATCGTTTTAGGAAAAAAAGTATTTCATAAACTCTTAATATACAATCAAATATTCATTACTTTTTTATTTAACAATAATCTCAAATCATTTGATTCGTTCAAGCAGTATAACTTTTCTTCTCCATGGAATTTTCCAATAAAAATTATTAAGAATTTTACCATTGTTGGAGATATTTATGTTGAGTTACCAGGATTTATAATTTTGAGAAATCCATCTCATGGAGAAATTCCCGATCTTGAATGGTATGAAGACTTTTTGTGATTTTTGTATTTACATTGAGGAGAAGAAACTGTGTTATTAAAAAAAAACTATATAATTGTAGTCATATTATTATTTATGATAGGAGGACAATCTTGTATGTCTGACACTCCAAAAAAGCTTTCAGGAGAGTTTCATGATCTTTTTAGTGACGTGAATGCCCTAAATCAATATTCTCAAACAAAATCTTTAAAAATAAAAGATTCGTTGATCGAAGACTATGAATTGGATGGTGCAACGTTTTTAAATGCTGAGTTTCAAAATACTTTATGGAAAAATATTAATGCCAGCAATGCATTATTCAACAATTCAACAATTGTAAATTCAACTTTTGAAAATGTTGATTTTTCTAAAGGAAGGTTTAAGAATTGTGTCTTTCAGCATATTAAATTCAATGATACTGTGTTTGATGAAAGCAGTATTGATCAAATTGAATTTATAGATTGCAAGTTTCAGCGGTGCTCTTTACAATCTGTCGACGGCAAAGTTTTATTAAAAAATTCTTCGCTTCAAAGAACGTCTTTTTCTAAATCAGAAATAGAATTGTCCATTAATTCATGCAACATAACAAATAGCAAATTTTATAAATTAAAAGCGAGTTATTTGCGAATATTCCACTCTACCTTTGAAGAAGTTAACTTCAGTTCATCTGAAATTGATCGTGTTTTGATTCAAGACTTAAATGCAAAAAAGGGTGTTTATTTTGATCATTCAACAATTTATGAATTTAAAATTGATGGTAGTTCTTCATATGACAAAATGTCATTAAACCGTTCACACGTGCAGCAAGTCATTGTTGAACAATCTACATTTCAGGGAATAGGGTTTTCATTAGGTGGCATAATCTCTGACAAAATTATTATCTCAAATTGTAAAAATAATAGTATGATTGCACCTGCTGAAGCTAAAATAAATAAAATATTTATTCAAAATTCAACCATGTCAAGCTTGGTAGTTTTTGATTCTATAATTAAATATCTGTCAATAACAGATTGTTCGATTTCTGATAAAAGTTATTGGGAAGATGCAACAATATACAAACTTGAAATCAAAAACGTTTTTTTTAATGGAGAGCATGATTTTTCAAATGTTGTTTTAAAAGATATTTTTGCTACTGATATAAAAAAAGGTAATAAATATAAAACGATACCTGAAAAAATGAGAAAACCTTTTTAGACAGGATAAATTATGAGCAAACCCGCAGCAAGACTTATGGATATGCATGTCTGTCCTATGGTTACTCCTGGAACCCCACCGGTTCCACATGTCGGAGGACCTATAACCGGTCCTGGATGTCCAACAGTATTAATTGGCAACATGCCTGCAGCCACCGTTGGAGATATGTGTACATGTGTTGGTCCCCCAGATACCATTGCTATGGGATCAACAGGTGTTTTGATTGGCGGCAAACCTGCTGCAAGAATGGGAGATTCCACAGCACACGGTGGTATAATTTCTGTTGGTTGCCCTACAGTGTTAATCGGAGAGACATCTGGTGGTGGCGGTGGTGGCGGTGCAGGAAATTCTTCAGGAGGTAGTGCTGATGAAAATGAAAGTACTTCTGACCTACAAAATAAAACCTTAGAGGAATCTTTTGATCAAAACCCAAAATACTCTGATGGTCTTTTAGGGGAAATGAATCCAATAAATGTTCTTCCTCTGTTATCAGCCTTCCAGAATTCAGCTAAAAAAGGAAAAGCATTTTGTGAAGTTTGTCAGAAATCTGAGGATGCCTTAAATGCTGAGCAAAAAGCAGTTACTGATTCAAATAATTCAATGCTTAACAGAAATCTGGATCAGGAAAGAAATCTTAGAAAAAATGCAGCTGAAAATGGGAGTATGCTTATGGAAAACAAATGCATGATGACAGATACTGAAAAAGATGCTGTTGAATCTCAATTAGAAAAAAAGATGTCTGTATCACCCAAATCAATTAAAATGCTGCAAGGTCAATTGGCTGAAGCCTCAAAAACTGGAAAGCCGTTTTGTAGTGTTTGTGAGAGGTAGAAAGAAAGGGCAATCATGTCTCAAAATGATCTTTCAAAACAATTGATTAAATATATTCACGATCAATTATCTTCAGGAAAGCAACTTTATGCGATTCTCGATTCAGCAAGAAAACCTGAAATTGCCTGGAAACCTTATGAATTCTTTACTGAATGGGTATCCTTATATAAAGGTGAACCTGAAGAAATTTTGGCAGACGTTGCGCCATATTTGGTAAATTTTTTGAAAAAAGGCCAATATAACTTAGAGTTGATTAAATGGATTGCTGAGGAATGCTGGGCTGATAGCTGTGCAATTTTTATTGAATCAGACTATGATCTAAAAAATTTATTGGCTCATTTCCAGCAATTTTTAATGGTAATGGATGAAGCAGGAAAAGCGTTTTATTTCAGATTTTATGATCCTCGCGTTTTAAGGGTGTATCTGCCAACATGTAATAATGATGAACTAACAACCTTTTTTGGGCCAGTTCAGGCTTTTAGTATGGAAGGAGAATCTGCCGAAACTATCAATCGTTTTTGGATTTCCGGAAAAAATCTTTCTTCAGAAAATATTACCGTTATTTAAAACCTAATTATCAGGTTCCTATGAATTATTGACACGAAATGTATTATTGCTTTTCGTTCTTTGAATTTGTCATTTAGAAATATCTCAATAACAGGAGGTTCAAGTGAAACAATCACCTTATCTTTCTATCTGTTTTATGATCTTCGCAATCATCTTTTTTTCAGCTATTGAAAAAGCTAATGCTGCTAAGTATGTCGATGGCGCCGAAGTATCATCAATCGTATTCAAAGGAAATTCTATTATTTCCACTGATACTTTAAGCAACATGGCTTCTGCTTATACAACTCTGAATACAGAGGCTGTCTATGCTCTTGCGGACGATATTATCGCTGAATATGAAAAAAAAGGATATGTATGGGCAATCGCTTGTCCTTCATCCTATTGTTCTGAAGCAGACTACAACGAAGAACAGAAAATACTGACCATGGAAATTATAGAAGGTAAACTGGGAGACATTAGTGTTGTTCGCCCTGTTTACATGATTACTCAAAAAGTCCTTAAAGAACTTTCTGATGAAGGACTTCCCAAAAAAACACTTCAGAAATTGAAACCCTTTTATGAAAAAATTTTTACCGATGAATCTGCATTTAAGAGCGAAATTTTTTCAGTAGTCAATGGTGTCCTCAAGCAATACCAGATTGAGTTAATATATGAAAAAAGTTTGTTATGGGCAAACTATATCATTACAAGATCAGTTATTCACAAAATTACAAAATCCAGTTCAACACCTGGTATTCCTGACTTTTTTGCGCAAACTTTAGAAAAGAATTTAGGGACCGTTTTTATTGGAGACGATGAGCTGCAAAAAGGTCTTGAAAAGCTTTTTGATAGACGGGATTTGAAACATTATGGCGTACATATCAAAAAATATTTTTATCCTTTTGAAATTTATATACTTACCGAAGAAAACATTCAGGATTTTAAAGAAAAAGGTTTAACCGCTTCTCAAATCGATAATTTGTATCAAATTAAAAATAAAGCTTATCTTGGAAAAAATGACTTTAAAAAAGAAGTTCTTCCGATTATGGAAAATGACTTTTGGGAAAAGCATCAGGAGTATATTTTCAAGAAATCACACTTCTGGCCAACATATGTTATCGATAAGAAACTGATTGAGCTATTGCGTAATGATAGAAATTTATTGGGATGCCCCAATTATATCGGAGAAGAACTTAAGCCCCTGAGAAATCGTCATTTTGCAGATCCTGATCAGTTTAGAAAAACGCTGAATAAAGAATGGTCAAATCAATATGCAAGTCATTTTTCAAAAGAAATTTTGAAATCCTCAAGAATTATTTCGGGATACTACGATGATGATGTTGTTAAAGGTTATTTTGTACCTCAAAAAAATAGTGTTTTAAATGAATCTGTTCTGGAAAAAAGCCTTCATATGGCCAACCAGACCAATAAAATTCACACTGAAATATGGCTACAACATGGTAAAGAAAAAGGATTTGCTGATATTCAATTGAGAACCCGGGAAGAATCACCAGTAAAATTTGGCATTGACTATAATAATTTTGGTTCTGAATTTATCAGCAAAAATCGATATGGTTTTTTTCTGGACATCGAAGAACCTGGCATGGGAGCTATTTTTTCTTTTCGCGGTGTTACAGGTGATAGTTTTATGAACTCACTGAATAGCCTTTCAGCAAGTATACCAATCAATAATTATGGATCAAGATTTTCAATTAATGCACTTTCCAGCCAATATGCAGTAGGAAAAGACCTGGTCGCTTTAAATTTAAACGGCAATACAAATATGGTTGGCGGAGAATTTACCCATCGAATTTACTCTAAAAAATCAAGTGTTGTTTTCCACCTTGGATACCAAAGAAAATATTCAGAACAAGGATCTTCTGATTTTAAACTTGAAGATGAAGTTAATGTATTTAACTTAAACGTTGATGGTGATTATCTTGATTCTTCCAGAAGAAAATGGATTTATTCTCTAGGAGGGATTTATGGAAATGTTGTAGAAAAAAAAGACAGCAGTCCAAATCGAAATAGCTACTCATCTGATTTTTATCGCCTGTCAGCTAATCTTGCCGTTATCTGGATGTGGCAAGTTGTAAAAAATGTATCTTCTTTGATTAATATTACCAGCCAGTATACAGATTCAAGACTTTTACCGGTCGAAGAATTTGTTATTGGCGGTTATGGTAATATCAGAGGTCATGAACCTTCAATGTATATTGGAGACTCAGGGTTTACATTGTCCAGTGAGTTAATGTATTCATATCGTTTTTCAGAAAAACCATTAAAATCACTTTTGATACAGTTTGCTGCTTTTGCTGATTATGGCGGTGTGTTTATTTCTGATCTACAGCAATTTGAAGAAAAAGATGAATATTTATTTGGATTTGGTGGCGGTATCCGCTTTTTCTACAATGATTATTTTCAGTTAAAATGCGATGTTGGATTTCCTGGAAAAAAACAGGATAACGAAGATGACGCGTATTTATATGTATTGGGTAATATTAATTTCTTCTAAATAAAATGGAGGTTGAAATGTACCAAATGAATCGAGCATATTTTTTGATTGTTTTTTTTATTGTTGGTAATTTAATTTTCCCTGCTAATATATATTCTTTACCTCAAGGCGGGAAAGTCACTCATGGTGAAGCATCTATTGAAAGTCCCTCAGTATCAGACATGAATATTGAACAACTATCAAATAAAACCATTATCGAATGGAATCAATTTGATATTTATCAGTCAGAGAGCGTTTCTTTTGTTCAGCCATCAAAATATTCCATTGCCCTGAATAGAGTATTGGGGGCAACACCTTCGTTAATTGATGGTCTTCTATCAGCTAATGGGCGTGTTTTTTTGCTTAATCCACATGGCGTTTTAATCGGCAAAAATGGTATGGTGAATGTTAATGGATTTCTGGCAAGTACTTTAAACATGAAAGATTCTGATTTTATTAATGGCAACTATGTGCTTGAGATCCCAGACAATCAATCCCTGGCCTCAATTATAAACAAAGGTTCAATTACAACAAGTGATGGTGGTTTTGTGTCTCTTTTGGGCAATTCTGTAAAAAATGAAGGTACTGTTATTGCCAATATGGGAACTGTTCAAATGGGCTCTGGAGAAAAAGTAGAATTGAATTTTGAAGGCAATGATCTGATCAATTTTATTATTGATTCCAAAGATCAAATTCAAGATACCTCAACGTCATCTTCAGATAATAAAGGAGTAGAAAACACAGGCGTTATTCGCGCTGATGGCGGAAAAGTTCTAATATCAAGTGATTCAGCCCGCAAACTTATAAAATCAGTAATAAATATCGGTGGAACTGTTGCTGCGGATTCTGTTGATGATAAAAATGGAGAGATTGAAATTCAAAATAATGACGGTTCTGTCAATATAACAGGCAATATCCAGGCTAATGGGGAAGGTCTTGATTGTAATGGGGGACAGATTCAAATCAATGGCAATGATATCAATATCTATAATAATGCAAGTCTCGATGTTTCAGGACATTCAGGTGGAGGAAACATTCTTATTGGGGCAAATCGTTCTGATAATGAACTCAATAATTTTTCCAATACCGTTACCATTGATCAATCGATCAGTATTAATGCAGATGCGTTTCAAAAAGGAAATGGGGGAGAAATTATTATCTGGTCAGATGAAATGACCCGTTTCGATGGTCAAATTTTTGCCAGAGGTGGAAATTTGGAAGGAGATGCAGGATTTGTTGAACTGTCTGCCAAAAAAGGATTGATATACAATGGTACCATTAATTTAACGGCTCCAAATGGAAATCGTGGTATTCTGCTTTTGGATCCACTTAACATTGTTGTAGGAGATTTAAACACCAATGATGCAGAATTGGATGATGATCAGGAAATTCTTGAAAATGATTCCAGTGATCAAACGTTTTATATTTCGGTAACAAAGCTTATAGAGGAGTTGAATAATGCTGATGTTAGCATGCAAGCATCGAATTCAATTTCTATTCAGCAAGAAGTAGATTCATCTGGTAACACAAATACAGGCAATTTAAGCCTTCTTTCACCTTCGATAACGTTAAATAATCAAATAAAACTAAATGGTAATCTTACAGGAGGAACAGAAAATGCTGCAATCGAAGTTGGTGAAAATGGATTAATAGGAAATGCTATTGATCTGATTGCTGACAATGGAACGATCTCAATTGTTGGAACAACCTACAATGAAGATGTTGAAATTAATAAAAATGTCCATTTTAATGCAACATCAGAGTTAGTAACAGCGAAAAGCTGGAAATCAGTTGGTGATGAAACAACTGTTGGATTTAAAGGCAATTATTCAACATCTGACAATGAGAATAATCATTTTGAATTTAATGGTAACTTTCTATTGGAATCTGATGTTACTTTTTCAACAGATAATACGACAAATGATGGAAATATAGCTTTTAAAGGTTCTGTTAATGAGACAACAGGAGATGAATATACGCTAAAACTTAATGCAGGAACTGATGGAAACATTGAATTTCAAAGTACAGTTGGAAATACATCAAGAATAAATCAGTTATCAATAGATAATGGCAAAGACATTCTTTTTTCAAACGAAATTAAAACACATGGTTTAAATATTGTTGCTCAAAATTCAACACAATTTGAAAGTACTTCTGAAATTGCTGGTAATGTAGCGATTAATTCCACAGAATCAATTGCTGTTAATGGAACCATGAGTAGCCAAGGCAGCATTGTGATAAATAGCAAAAGCTTTAATAATACCGGAAAACTTGATAGCACTCTCGAAAATGGAACTGGAAAAATAACTATTGATGCCACAGAAAGTTTTCAAGTCAATGAAGCAATAAAATCCGGTGGAGGGATTGAACTTGGAAAGACGAGTGAAGCAGAAGTTCAACTGGCAGGAAATCTTCAAGCAGCTTCAACACTTGACGTAGGAAGCAATGCAAGAATGAAAGATGTCAATGTTGAGATGACAGCAGGGGAAT
>Ga0272440_1001841_pt1 | contig 16980 bp, 16 predicted proteins | sample SSMMMBAug17_FD_192440 | JGI IMG/M metagenome (GOLD analysis project Ga0272440, IMG submission 192440) | Marine sediment archaeal communities from Little Sippewissett salt marsh, Falmouth, MA, United States - SSM-MMB-Aug17 | ecosystem: Environmental > Aquatic > Marine > Wetlands > Sediment ... | reverse complement strand
GGATCCAAAGCTCATGAAAGAGTTGATTGAAGAACGAAAAAAAGAGTTACATGATATCAAAAAAGCCGATGCTCTTTATTTACCCAGAGCATCTATTACAACAGGTATGATTAATATTCATGACATCACATGGGGACGTGACGGCTTATGGGTTGTGAACTCTACCTTATCGTGTCTTTCCACCCTTTCACCGGATTACAGTTTTATTGCGCGCTGGAAACCTTCATTTACCACAGAATTAGTTCCTGAAGACAGATGTCATTTAAATGGCCTCGCAATGAGAGAAAATATGCCTAAATATGTGACAACGTTCAATATGCTCAATAAAAGAGATTCGTGGGACATGAACACTCATGATGGCACCTTGATCGATATTGATACCAACGAATTTTTATTGAAAGGAATTAGCACACCCCATTCCCCCAGATACTATGAAGGCAAAATTTATTTGTGTGAATCAGGAACAGGAACGATTTGGAAATTTAATCCAGAGACCGGAATAAAAGATAAAGTCATCAAACTTCAAGGCTATCCCAGGGGAATGACATTTTATGGCCTTTTGATGTTTGTTGGTTTATCAAAGGTTCGATCCTGCCACATCAAAAATCCAATTCCAATTTGTATGGAATATGATACCACTTATAGTGGAATATGGATTATAAACCTCGAAGATAATACTGAAATCGGTCACATTAAATTTGATGGTGATGTGGATCAAATCTACGACATCGCTGTTATTCCAGAATCAACCCAGCCTGAATTATTAAAGTCCGATAATTTTTTGATAAGGCATATTTTTGATTTTGAAGAGTCCAAGGCAAAAATTCGAATGTTTTGATAACAATTATATTATTTGTTGGTAAATTCTTTTTCGGAAATCACCTTATGTAATAATTTGTATTATCGCACTCCCAAATCTAAAGATTTGGGACTCCATTCCTTAAGTCAACAGCATTGGGGCAACGCCCTGGGTAAAAACATTTCAGTGGTTTGAGCCCTGAAAGGGGGTAAAATAAAATAACAATAATAAAAGGCAGCTCATTGATGTAACGCCCTTATAGGGCTAAAAATTCTTTTTTATATTTTCCCAGGGCGTTTCCCCTGGGCTGGTATGTTACGCCCTTTCAGGGCTAAAAAAATAGTGCAATTTTTTTGTGTTGCACCCAGCTCACAATAATTTCAATAAGTAATTTTTCGCAATATATTTAACAGTATTCCACCATCCATTTCTTTCACGCCCAAATCTAAAGATTTGGGACTCCAATTCTTAATTTAACAGTATTCCACCATTCATTTCTTTCACGCCCAAATCTAAAAATTTGGGACTCCAATTCTTAGTTCAATAATATTGTCCATCATCCATTGGATACCCCATTTTTTTATGTTGTTAAACTATGCAGTTTGTTATATTAGAATATAAGGCAGATTATTTAATAATACTCAATTTGGTACACTAAGGAAAAAAAATAAAAATGCATTGGTTAAAAATACATAATATAGTTATCAAAACAGTTATGATGATCAAGAAGATAGACCATTTTTAAAGGATGTATCCTATAATTGGAATATCAATATTGGTTTTACTGATAAGGGAATAGGTCAAATTACAATTCTTGATGTAAAGGAATATGGATTAATGCCGATAGAATTTGATCCAAAATTACAAAGCGTAAAATATAATAAGTATTTTTGTAATTTTCGAAATGTTAATCAAAAAGATATTTATTAATAGATAAATAGTTTATATAAAAACAAAAATATAATATTTTGTTTATAATTAAAGGTTAATTATGAATGCAATAAGTTATTCAAATATTAGAAAAAATTTTACTGATATGATGATAAGAATATGTGATGATCATGAACCAGTTATTATAACGCATAACAAGTCAAAACCTGTTGTGATATTATCACTTGAAGACTATAATGCTATTGAAGAAACTATGTATTTATTGCGTAGTCCATCTAATGCAGCTCAATTACGTGCAAGTATAGAAGAATTTGAAAATGGAAACTATAAAATAAGGGAAATAATTGAGGTTGACTGCGTGGACTGATAGCCCTAACCCCCCTCAAGGGGGGAATTCGATCTTGGCTTCTTGAATAAATTTCAAAAATATTCAATAATTTATCCTTAATTCAACAGTATTGCCCCTTGAGGGGGGTTAGGGGGGTGTTCGTATTAATGGTACAAACTCAAAAACACCCCCCTAACCCCCCTCAAGGGGGGAATTCGATCTTAGCTTCCTTAATGAATTTCAAAAATATTCAATAATTTATCCTTAATTCAACAGTATTGCAGCGCCAGGGCAGCGCCCTGGGAAAATATAAAAAAGAATTTTTAGCCCTGTAAGGGCGTTACATAAATGGACTACCTTTTATTATTGTTATTTTATGTTAGGCCCTTTCAGGGCTCAAAACTTTGAAATGTTCTGCCCCAGGGCGTTGCCCTTGGCTGGTATGCTACGCCCTTTCAGGGCTCAAAACTTTGAAATATTTTTACCCAGGGCGTTCCCTGGGGTGGTATGTTACGACCTTTCAGGGCTAAGAAATGCACTCAAATCATTAAATGAAATAAAGTGCAACTTTTTTGTGTTGCACCCGTCCCAGGTTAATAAAAAATAAAAATTGTCTTAAGCCCCGAAGGGGCGATAGATCAACACTGCCGCCCCTTCGGGGCTTAATAATGTATTTATTTTACCTGGGGCTAAAGCCCCAGGTTACATACTTTAGCCCCTTCGTGGCTTAAGACAATTATCATAAATAGATTTTAATATAAAAACCAAATTATTTTATAGGATCATTGTTCAATTACTAACCTAATTATATTTTATAAATATAATATGTTAACTCTACCCTGAAATAGGAATGGTATATTCTAATCAGAGCTTACACCAATAACATTTAGTAATTTTTCATAGGTATAGAAGTTACCTACAAGCACTGATTTATTATTTGAATCTGAAATTATTAATGTAGGGGTTATTAATATGTCATATTCTATTGCTTTTTGTAGATTTTTAAATATATCTATTACTTCAAGTTCGTAATTATCGGGAATATACTTTTTGCATATTTTTGTAATATTTTTTGAAGCAATCATTGAGTTTGGTTCGCCTCCAGCTATAAACAGAAGCAGTTTATATCTTTTATTCTTCAATTGATTTGTATCTGTATTATTAACCAGCACGATGTCCTCCTCAACAATCCTTTTCTATTGTTACTATACTGTCATCAAGTAAGCCTTTTATAATTGATTGGATTTGAATATTCCCCAAAGGCTTTCTAAGAATACCAAAAGATAAACCATCTTCTTGAGCTTTTTGTAATCTCTCAAAAAATTCTTCATGAAAAGCTGTTACAATATAAACCATTAATTCCTTGTTTACTTTCCTAAGCTCTATTAAGGTTTGAATTCCATCCATTCCCGGCATTTTTAAATCAAGCATTACCAGATTGTATTTATTTTCGTTTATCATTTGCAAGCCCTCTTCACCAGATTCAGCAGTATCAACAATATAATTGGTATCATCAAGGGCTAAAATGAATGATTGTCTGATTGCTCTATCATCATCAATTACTAATATACGTTTATTCATTCTCTATCTCCATTTGTGTTATTGGCAAGGTTATTATAAAAGTTGTTCCTTGTCCTATCTTACTATTACATTTTATGTCACCTTTATGAGCTTTTATAATACTATGACTTAAAGAAAGTCCCATTCCTGTTCCTTTACCTACTGGTTTTGTTGTAAAAAAAGGATCAAATATTTTTTCCATATTTTTTTCTGATATCCCAGAACCAGTATCTTTTATTTCAATTATAACATTTTGTTCATAATTAGCAATAGAAATACATATCTTTTTTATTGAATTATTATTCATAGCATCAATTGCATTGCCAAATAAGTTTAAAAAAACTTGTTGAATACCGCTAACATGACAATCAATTTCCAAAATTTTATCTGGAATATTCATTTCAACATTAATTTGATCCTTTTCTAAACGATACTTAAAAAGTCTTAATACTCTATCTATTATTTGTTTTAAATTATTTTTTGAAAATTGTTCTTGAGATTTATCAAAATGTGAAAAGGTAAGTAAATTTCTTACAATTTTTATACATCTGTTAATTTCATATTCAGTATCTTTTAGTATATTATATGTTTTGTTATTATCATTTGTATGTTTTATACAATACTGAACATAGTTTAACATTCCCATCATAGGATTATTTAATTCATGAGCTATACCAGCTATCATAGTTCCTAAAGCACTCATTTTTTCTGTTTGAATCATTTTCAATTGAGTTTCTTTTAATTGTTTAAGTAGGTCTTGAAGTTCAGCTTCAATCTTATGTCTTATTTTAATTTCTTCTTTCAAAGATTTATTTGCTTCATAAAGATTTACAGTACGCTCTTTTACTTTAATTTCCAATTCATTATGAGCCTGTCTAAGAGCATCTTCTGCAAGCTTTCTTTCAGTAATTTCCTGCACCAATATAATATTATCAGTATTTGATATTTTTAATCTATTAATTTGAAATACTTTTGTTAAATCATTTTTATCAGAATAAAAAATACATTCATCATCTTCTATATCAAAAAAATTTAGTCCCCCGCATATTTTGGAAAATTCATAAATATGCGGATTATATGGTTCTAATTTGTTACCTTTTTTTAAAAGAACCCCAATTCCAAGCTCATGTGTTGCCGCTAATAAAATATCAAGCTGCCTGGTTTTTCTTTGAGATTTAATAACTTGCATAATAGCTCTGATTCGTAACATAAAAATATTAAAAGGATCATCTTTATATATTAAATCAATTGCTCCAACTTCAAGAACTTTTTGTATAATATCTTTTCTGTTAGAAAACATAACAACTGCTGTATCACGTGTTTTAGGATCATTATTTAATTGCCTGCATAATTCATCTCCATTACCATCCGGCATATAATAATCAACTATTGCAAGAGATGGTTTGTATTGTCTTGCTTTAATAAGTGCTTCATTAATTGATTGAGCTGTAATTACTTTATAACCTGCATCTTTAAGAATTTTACTATAAGTAATACAAACTGTCATCGAATCATCTACTAAAAGTATTGTTTCTTTATCATGTATATAATCATCAGATACATAAGAATTATAAAAAACATTACGTAATGAAAACAGAAGCTTTTTCATTCGAAGTGCAATAAAATCTTGTTCTGTCTTAAGTAATAAGTCACAATTATCTCTCTGATACGCCAGTTCAAATGCTTTTTGGGTATATTTTTCAATCATTATTAGAATAGCAATACCTTTAAGTTGATCATGTTCAAGAATTTGATTAATTATATTTATTGAAGTGTCAGAAGAATCTATCCAATCAATTACAATTCCAGCAAATGGCTTGCCCTCTTCATAAGAATCAACAAGTTTTTTACGAATATTTTCTTGAATATCTGTATTCTCACAATTAAAACAATTTTCCGATAAAATCTTGCTATAAACCATCCTTATAGTCGGCGATGGAACAATAATTAAAATTCGTAAATCGTTAATATAGTTTTGTATATTTGATTCTTCTTTAATGATATTAGAATTATTGCAAAATGTAATTATACTGTCATTACTCATTTTATAATTTCTCCATTATTTTAATCCAATTTTGTTTTTTCTAATCATTTAAAGTATTAGCCTGTGTTTGTTTATGTCTGTCCATACGAAATTCTTAAAACAAAAATTGGATTATAACACTAATATCATTATCATCAACCATTCCTATTTTTTTAAAAACAAATAAATGGCAAGTGCAATAAGAATAAATGCAAAAATTTTTTTAAAATGCTGGGTTGAAATATAATTAGTTAATACTGCACCTATTTGAGCACCAAATATTCCACCAGTTCCCAACAAAATTCCAATTTTATAATCTACGTGATTTAGTTTATTATGAGCAATTAAAGCAGATAAAGATATTATTAATATTCCTAAAAATGAAGTTCCTACTGCTTTTTGTGAAGACATGCCATAATAAAGCAATATCGGAATCATAAGGAAACCTCCACCAAGTCCGCTAAATGAAGCTCCTATTCCAACAATTATTCCAAATAATATTGTTAATATATTAAATATCATATTTTTAAATTTTTAATTAAATATTATTAGTTAACTCCACTTTTGTGGGGCAATGATCTTGAGGTGATTCTTTTTAATAGTGGACGCAGTGGACAAAGTGGACGCAGTGGACAACGTGGACGCAGTGGACAACGTGGACATTATTTATTGTCCACTTTGTCCACTGCGTCCACTATCATTAAATTTTAAAATAAATTAAATAAAATAAAGTGCAGTTCTTTTTAAACTATTTACAAGAAATTCCTGTAAAAACATAATAGCTAATATTATAATAAAAGGAGAAAAATCTATACCACCAAAATTAATTGGTAATCTTGAACGAATCCAATATAAAGGTGGATCAGTTATATTATTAATAAAGCTTACTATTGGGTTATATGGGTCTGGATTTACCCAAGATAAAACTGCGCGGATAATTACAATCCACAAATAAAAATATAATACACTGGATAATACCATAGCTGCTGCATTTAAAAAATATCCTAAAATGAACATTATTTTAACCTTTCTATAATAAATTTTTATATTCTATTAAAAAATATAAATTTTAAATAAAATAATACAATGTTTTTTTGTTTATTACCAATAATGATAAATTATTATTACAATATTTTTTTAGATTGATCAATATTAGAAGTTTTTTACATTAATTTTTCTATTATCAGATAATATTACGCTAAGAATGATTTCCTTATCGGCAGTAAAAAATGGAATAAATTGTAAATTCAGAAGCATCTAATTATTTTTATTAAATTGACAGTCTTAGTATCATTGTCTATAATACATAACATTATATCAAAATAAGTGCTAAAAATGAAATGCAAAAAATTTAATAATTTACTATAGGAGCAAATGATGCGAACTTTTTCATCATATGGGCCAATAGAAACAAATCGTAATTTTTATGCACCAAGAGAAAAATTGATCAATAAGACAATGGATCAAATCATTGGAGATCCTAAGCAAGGCGGTCATTACATCACCATTTGGGCACCTCGTCAAACTGGAAAAAGCACTTTAATGGATTTTATTGTTCAGGAAATTATGAAAAGAGGTGATTTTGAAGTTGGGATGATCAGTCTTCAATCTGCAAAAAATGATAAAACTGATACTGATGTTTTTAAAACGCTGGTCAATTATTTATCTATTACCTTTCAGAAAGAATTTGCAGCCATCCAAGAATGGAAAGACCTTTTTAGACTTTTTTCAACAAGCTATTTTGATAAACCTCTTATTTTGATTATAGATGAATTTGATGCCCTTGATGAAGAGTTTATCAACAAATTTGCAAATGAATTTCGAAATATTTTTTTGCTAAGGAAAAGTCAGCGAGTCGATTCATCTGAAAAATTTTGCATGCTGCATGGACTTGCTTTGATCGGTGTAAGAAGTGTTTTAGGTATCGAGAATGTTAAAGGATCGCCATTCAATATTCAGCGAAGCATACATGTTCCCAATTTGACATATGATGAAGTGAAAAATATATATTGCTGGTATAAAAAAGAAACTAAACAATTCATTGAACCAGATGTGATTGACAGAATATACTATGAATTCAGAGGACAACCCGGGCTGACATGCTGGTTTGGTGAACTCTTAACAGAAGAATATAATGATGATAATTCACAGCCAATAATGGAAAAACAATTCGATTATGTTTATAGTGAAGCAATCAAAGTGCTGCCAAATAATAATATTTTAAACATCATAAGCAAAGCCAAACAGCAACCTTACAGAAATTTTGTACTTAAACTATTTCAGACAAATGAAAAAATTGATTTTCAATATGACAATAACCTTGTCAATTACCTTTACATGAATGGTGTTATTGATATAGAAAAAGAAGGATTAGATAAATATGTAAGGTTTTCATCACCCTTTGTTCAAAAAAGGCTGTTTTCTTATTTTTCAGATATACTTTTTGATGAACCAGGACAACTTGTACCACCCTTTACAAAAATTGACCATGTAATTACAGCAAACAGTCTACATATCAAAAATCTCATGAGATTGTATGAATCATACTTGCATAAAAATAAAAAGTGGATGTTAAAAGATGCACCCAGAAGGAAGGATTTGCGGATTTTCGAAGCTGTGTATCATTTTAATCTGTACATGTATTTGTATCGTTTTCTAAAACCCAAAAAAGGACAGGTCTGGCCGGAATTCCCAACAGGTAATGGAAAAATCGATCTGTTAATCAAATATGCCAGCCAATTATATGGAATTGAACTAAAATCATATACTGATGAAAACGCTTATTATGATGCAATTGAAAAAGCTGCCAGTTATGCAGTTAAACTCAGGATACCGAAAATTTCTTTAGTGTTTTTTGTTGATATTATTGATGATTCCATACGAAAAAAATATGAAATAGAATATAGTGATCCAGATACAGACATTAAGGTAGAAATTGTGTTTATTGCTTGCAATGAAGACGAATCAAAAGAGCTTATCAAGGAGATGACTACAAATGGAATTTAATCCAAAACCATAGCGTGAGGTTTTAGCATCCTCTCCCTTATCACTTCTGTTTATTATATACATTAAAACTCAATCCCCTTTTGCGCTTTAATACCATTTTTAAAAGGATGCTTTAAATCATTCATAACAGTTACCATATCAGCAATATCAATTATCTCTTCAGGTGCATTACGGCCAGTTATAATAATATGCAGGTCTTTTCTTCTATTTTTTAAACATTTAATTACTTCTTTTTTATCAATAAACTCATAATTTAAAAGGTAAGTTATTTCATCTAAAACAACCATAAAATATTTTTCATTAACCAGAGCATCTTTTGCAATTTCCCATCCTTTTTGAGCAATTATTTTATCTTCTTGATAATCTTTTTTTTGAAATGTAAAACCTTTGCCCATTACGTAGAAATCAATAAGATCACTAAATCTTTCTTTTGAAAACAACTCCCCATACTTCCATGATCCTTTGATAAACTGAATCATACAAATTTTGTAATTATAGCCTGCTGCTCTAAAAATTTGTCCTAATGCAGCAGTAGTTTTACCTTTACCATTGCCTGTGTTTACTATTATAAGTCCTTTTTTCATAAATTTTCAATTTTCTTTATTGTTATATATTTGGTTATGATATTTTAGCAATTATGATAAAAATATAATAAATAAAAGTCAACATAAACAAATATCTTATTAATTAAAAATATCAATATTTTTTATAGTGATAATTTTTAATTGTTAGAAAAATATTGAGGATAAATATTATATTTGCTAAGTAATCCAACTTTGGTTTTCGAATTTTGTATTGACTGTTACTGACAAATAAATAAAAGGTATCCGAAGATATGAAACAATCATATAGTGGAATTATTTTGGCAGGAGGAAAAAATTCCAGATTTGGAGGTATTAATAAAGCTCTTCTTGATTTGGATGGAAAATTATTATTAGATAGAATTCTTAATGTTATGAAGCCCTACTTCGAAGAAATAATTCTAATAACTAATAATCCTGAGCTGTATTTAGATTGGGACATAGTCATTGCTTCAGATTGTTTTGATATAAGATGCTCTTTATCAGGAATTCACGCGGGTTTATTGTATGCAAATAATCCTTTTGTATTTGTAGTTTCTTGTGATGCTCCATTTATTAATAAAGACATAATAAATTTATTATTAGAAAAACATAAACCAGAAATTGATATCCTTGTTCCAGAAACTTCAAAAGGCATGGAGCCTCTTCAAGCTATTTATTCAAAAAGATGTTTAAAACCAATTGAAAGGAATCTGATTAATGAAAATTTAAAAATTATTAATTTTTTTAAATATATGCGCGTTGAAAAAATTTGTGAAAATCAAATAAACAAAATTGATCCAGAAAAAATATCTTTTTTTAATATTAATACTGCTGAAGATTTTAAATATGCATTAAATATTATGCAAAAAAATAATATTAAATCTCGAAAATTTAATAGGTTATAAAAATTTTATTTTTTAAAACAAAATAATATTTTGAGTATTAATTTGACAATTTTTTATCAAACACAATTTTGTATATAGTTAATCAAAAAAATTTCTCTTTTTAATAGCTTGATATTCAAGGAAAATAAATCCAACTTTGTTTTTTCCAATTATCTTAAGTGTCAGTCTGAGCTTATCAATTTCAGTCTGAAAAACCAAAGTTGGACGATATTATAAAAAAAATGCTTATTATTATTTATAGCCTTTTGAAATTATTTTTGTTTCAATAATCCACATGATACATTTTTGTATCTATACAATAATAAATTACAATTACGTATAATTTTTTTTAATGAAATATCTGGCAACAATTTGCTAAGTAATCGAATTAAAAGAGCAAATTAATTAAAATTTTATAATGGCATAAATAATGCTCTACTAACTTTTTGGTTATAAACATTAACATGTTGGTTATAAACATTAACATGTGAAATATTAATTAGAATTAATAAGGTGATTTCCGGAAAAGAATTTACCAAGATCGAATTCCCCCCTTGAGGGGGGTTAGGGGGGGTTTTTGAGTTTGTACCATTAATACGAACACCCCCTAACCCCCCTCAAGGGGGGAATTAAGACTTTGGTAAATTCTTTTTCGGAAATCACCTAAACTTATTAATAAAGTAATATCTAATGCTTTTATTAATATTTAAATTTTTAAAATAATTTTTATATTATTTATTTAGGAGAAAAAAAAATGGAAAATAGTATTAAATGTCAAAAAAAAGAAGATGTTTTAAAATTAGTAAAAGACAATAATGTAAGTTTTATACAATTTTGGTTTACTGATGTTCTTGGAATGTTGAAAAGTTTTGCAATAACACCTTCTGAATTAGAGGGTGGAATGGAAGAAGGTATGGGATTTGATGGGTCATCTATTGAAGGTTTTGCAAGAATTCATGAAAGTGACATGGTTGCAATGCCTGATCCAAAGACCTTTCAGTTTCTTCCCTGGCGGCCAGATGAAAGACCAGTTGCAAGAATGTTTTGTGATATATTAAATCCTGATGGAAGTCCATATGAAGGTGATCCAAGATACATTCTTAAAAAGAATTTAGATCAGATAAACAAAAAAGGCTATACCTTTTATCTTGGGCCAGAATTAGAATATTTTTATTTTGAAGATAATAAAGATACAAAAATAATTGATCCAGGTGGATATTTTGACAGCAGACCTCTTGACCTTGCTTCTGATTTAAGAAGAGAAACTATATTTGCTTTACAAGATATTGGAATTCAAGTTGAATACAGCCATCATGAAGTTGCACCTAGTCAGCATGAAATTGATCTTCGTTTTGATGAAGCTTTAAACATGGCTGATAAAACCATGACTTATAGACTTGTAGTTAAAGAAATAGCTAGAAAAAATAATTATTATGCTACATTTATGCCTAAACCAATATTTGGTGAAAATGGCAGTGGTATGCATGTTCATCAATCACTTTTTGAAGGTAAAAAGAATCTTTTCTTTGAAGCTGGTGATGAATATCATCTTTCAAGATTGGGCAAATCATATATTGCCGGTATTATGAAACATGCAAGAGAGATTATTGCTGTAACAAATCAATGGGTTAATTCTTATAAGCGGCTGGTTCCTGGTTATGAAGCTCCTGTTTATATTTCATGGGCACGAAAAAATCGTTCAGCAATGATCAGAGTTCCTATGTATAAACCAGGGAAAGAAATTGCAACAAGAATGGAATTTAGAGCACCTGATCCTTCATGTAATCCTTATCTTGCTTTTTCAGTTATGCTTGCTGCAGGTCTTAAAGGAATAAAAGAAAATTATGATCTTTGTGATCCAATTGAAGATGATATTTTCAAAATGTCTGATGAGCAGAAGAAAGAAAGAGGAATAGAAACTCTTCCGGGAAATCTTTATGAAGCTATACAAGAGGTTGAACAATCAGAGCTTGTACGTGAAGCACTTGGAGAACATATTTTTAATAAATTTATTGAAAATAAAAACATTGAATGGGACCGCTATCGCACACATGTTAGCAAATACGAATTAGATAAATATTTGCCAATTACTTAATCAAAATTTTTTGTGTTGAGACGTTTTATACTCAACGTCTCAACACTTTTTCAAAAATTAAGTATTGTTTTGTTGAAATGATGCATATTTCAATATTTCTGTACCAGTCATAATTGCAGAAATATATCCCAAAATTATCATTGGTACTATAATCAGTACATGTGTTAATAGGACAAAACCTAAAGCCTGTTTTTGAATTATTCCAAAAATTGCAAGCGCAAAAACTCCTCCAGCTTCCCATAAGCCCCAAAATCCTGGGACAGAAGGCAACGATATAAATATACAAATTATAACCAAAAAAGCAATAGCCTCAAAAAATGAAAGTTCAATCCCTGGACATCCAAAACTCATAACATAATATGTAAGAACCGAGGTCAACCATAATAAAAGTGAGTATGCAACACACTGAAATATTTTATATGGGCTTTTTATAATTGAAAATACTGAGGCAGTATTTTCAATCATCTCAGTTAAAGGTTTACAAATTTTTAAGCAGATTTGATTTTGTGTTTTTTTTTGTGCAAAAAAAATAAGATAAGGAATTTTGTTTATAATATTTATTATTATAATTCTTGTTTTTTTTAACAACAAAACAGTTAATAAAATAATTATAATTAAGCTAAAGATTATTGTTTTTTCAACAATATTATCAAGAGTTGCTTTTGACAATATTATATCACCAAATGAAATAGAAATATCTGAAGGTATTATTAATTTATTTAAAGAATAAATAAGCAGAACTATCAAAGTAAGCATGTCAAAAATTCTCTCTGCTGCTACAGAAGCAAGTCCGCTCATAAAGGTAATATTTATCTGCTTTTTTAATAAATATGGTTTGGCAACTTCTCCAACTCTCCCGGGTAATACAAAATTCATCATAAAACCAATCATTGTTAGATGATACGCTGTTTTAAAAGGAACTGTTTCAACAGATTTTAATATTACCTGCCATCTTATAACTCTGAAAATTACATTAATTAATGACATAATTAATGTAGGAATAATCCAGAGGTAGTTAATAGTAATTAAATAATCCACAAATTCATTATAAGGCACATTTTGAAACGAATAATATAAAGCAATTATTGAAATTGAAGATCCAATTATTAAAGTTATTATGAGTTTTTTCATTTTATTATTTCTATATAGTTTTATTTATAATTACAATATATTACAGCTCAATTTATATTAATAATCTTTATAAGCATCCATAATTTTTTTTATTTCGCCTGACTTACCCATTTGATATATTATTGAGTCAAAAGCCTGCATAAATTCAAATTGAAAAGGATATCCCCCCTTTTCTCTAGCAGTTTTGGAATATCCAATATAAACTGGGTCGCTTCCAATAAGGGCACCTTTTTTTAGTTTAACATCTTTACCGCCTTCATCATACATTCCCAGATATTTAATCTTAGTAAATTCATATTCAAAAGCTTTTTCTTCCATCATAATACAATCAATTCGTTTTTTTCCTAATTTTGAAATATTTATCTGAGAACCTTTTGATTCTTCATATTTAATTTTTCCTTGTTTAACTAATTCACGAAATTTTTTACCACCCCAACCATCATAACCTGAAACATTTCCGATTTTTAAATCTATATAATCATCTGGCCATACATTTCGAGGGGATTGAAGATGTTTTTCATTACAGACTGCAATAATTGTTTCTGTATAGAAAGGTAAAGAATAAGGATAAAGATAAGGCCAGTCATGACCATGAAAAAAAGCAGGAGCTAATCCAAATCCCTTTCCTAATTCCATTAATTTTTTCCCTCTTTTCCAGGGTACTGCTTTTAGCGTTACTTTGAAACCCTTCATTTTGGAAAATGCTGCTCGCAAAACATCAACATACATCCCTTTAACTTCTCCATTTTCTAAAAAACTATAGGGTCTGTAAGCATCATCTGTATAAATGGCAACATCTATATCTTTTGCAAAACTGAAAATAGATAACTGAATAAAAAAATTGATCAAAAAAATAAATAAAACTTTTCTCATAACATAATTCTCCTTTCATCATAATTAACAAAATTAACTTTCAACATAAAAATAAGCTCTTTTGCTTATCTTTTTAACATACAGATTTAGTTAGTGTCTGAACGAAAAAGGCCTTTTTCGCCAATAACAGCGTCAGACAAAAAAAATAATCCTCAAAATATCAAATCTTTTTAACATACAGATTTAGTTATAAAAATTTTGGTCTATGTTCCCATATCAAAATTGTCCTCAACGCACTAGGTATACGCCTGCGGATAATTTTGATATAGCGCCTTGCCAAAATCTTTATAACTAAATCTGTACATACACATTTAATTTTAATCAAATTTATTGTACCAAACTTATTCCAAAGATAATATCATCTAAAATTTCTTTTTTACTTCTTATACTATTTTTATCAAAACAATCTATCTGTAACCATTTATTTTTTTTTGAAATATTACAAAATATTTTTGATACCTGCTGTAAATATTTTTCATTTTCTTCATGCAGATCATGCTTATTATTTGTATAGACTCTATTTTTTTTTTTAGCTACCATTTTTTTTGAAAACGAAAATGGGATATTTAGAAATATTTCTATATCTGGTTTTGGCAAATTAAAAACATCATATTCCATATGATAAATCCATTTAATAAAAGGAAGTCTTTCTTTATCAGGTAATTTTGCTGCCTGATAAGCTATATTTGATGAAACATATCTATCAAAAATTAAAATATATCCTTGTTTTAAATAATTAATAATCATATCTTTTGTTTCATATCTATCACAGGCATAAAGCATTGCTACAAATTTTGGATGAATTTGTTCTAATGTCCCAAATGAACCATTTAAATAATTACCAATTTCTTTTCCAAAAAATGTGTCAGAATAGCGCGGGAAGCTAATAAGCTTAACAAGACATTTTTTTTCTTTAAAATAATTTTCTAAAAGACTGGCTTGAGTGCCTTTGCCAGAACCATCTATACCTTCTATTGCAATAATATAATTTTTCATTATTTTATTCATTTATTATAAAGATTTAGGTAAAAATATTTTGTAAAAAAACAGATTCTAACATTATCAGGCAAATCAAAGTCATAAAATCTTATTACTGTTTATGAACATAAATACATTGTCGATTATAAGTTATTATAGAGCAGGCTTGCTTAGATGTGGTAATATCAGCATATGCACCAAGACAATAACCATTGCCACATGCAGTGTCACATGATGCAACACCATTAAAAGTCACAAAGAAAAAAAAATAATTGTAAAAAGGGATTATATAATTCTCTATTAAAAAAAAATTTTTTATGTAAGAAAAAATAATTTGTCATCAAATTTTTCATTTTTTTCATCTGTTTTTTCAATCATAGTAAACTCGGCCATACAAATAAAATTCAATGTATGCTGCTTTTTATTAAGTTTTTTAACATATCATCTTAATATATGGCTCTTTACCAATGGGCAAGATATAATTAGACTAGTTATTAGACTATTAATTATATTTTATTTTTTATAGCTCTATCCATTTCTCGTTTTTCGTCTCTTTTTTTTATAATTTCACGTTTATCATATTTACGTTTTCCTCTTGCTAAAGCTATTGTTAATTTAATTTTACCTCCTTTAAAATATATGTTTAAAGGAATAAGTGCAAGCCCTTTTTCCTTTGTTTTTCCATATAATCTTTTTATTTCTCTTTTATGAAATAATAGTTTTCTAACTCTTAATGGCTCATGATTATCATAATGCGCATATGGATACTCACCAATATGCAATTGATGAATAAAGACTTCATTATTTTTAACTCTGGCATAAGAGTCTTTTAAATTTGTTTTACCCATTCTAAGGGACTTAACTTCTGTTCCTTTTAAAACAATTCCTGCTTCAAATTCATCATCAATATAATATTCATGTTTTGCTTTTCTATTTGTTGCAATTATTTTTATTCTCTGATTTTCCAAAATTTCTTATACTCCATATAATAAATAAGGTAATTAGGTGATTTCCGGAAAAGAATTTACCAAGATCGAATTCCCCCCTTGAGGGGGGTAGGGGGGGTTTTGAGTTTATACCATTAATACGCCCCCCCCCCTAACCCCCCTCAAGGGGGGAATTAAGACTTTGGGAAATTCTTTTTCGGAAATCACCTTAACAATTGTAATTTTTTCATTAGGATTCATATTATAAATTTTATCTAAAAACTAACTTGATAATAAATCTTTAATAACATTTTTTGTTATCCAACGAAAGCGATATTTTCCTAATATTTGAATTTTAGATAGACTCTTGTTTCTGTAAGTAAAACAATAATTTTTCGATTATAAATGTATGTTAGATGGCGAACATAAAGTTCGCCCCTACATCATAGAATTATATAAATTTTTGTAAATTTTAACATATTACCCTTAGTTTAAAAGCATTGGGCTTTCAAGAGGGGGATTAGTTCTCGGCATTTAGAAAATTTTGGTATGCATATCAAAATAAATCTATACTCATATTTGAACACTTATGGGGAGTTGCGCGGAGCTGGTATGTAACGCCCTTTCAGGGTTAAGAAAAAGAATCACTTTATTGGTTGTAACTTTATTAAAATCACTATCTGTTATGGACTACCAAAATTTAGGTGATTTCCGGAAAAGAATTTACCAAGATCGAATTCCCCCTTGAGGGGGGTTAGGGGGGGTTTTTGAGTTTGTACCATTAATACGCCCCCCTAACCCCCCAATGGTGTTGAATTAAGGATAAATATTGGAATATTAATAAGATAGTGAGAAACTTCGGTTGAATTCCCCCCTTGAGGGGGGTTAGGGGGGGGTCGTATTAATGGTACAAACTCAAAAAC
>Ga0272440_1001840_pt1 | contig 16981 bp, 10 predicted proteins | sample SSMMMBAug17_FD_192440 | JGI IMG/M metagenome (GOLD analysis project Ga0272440, IMG submission 192440) | Marine sediment archaeal communities from Little Sippewissett salt marsh, Falmouth, MA, United States - SSM-MMB-Aug17 | ecosystem: Environmental > Aquatic > Marine > Wetlands > Sediment ... | reverse complement strand
AATAATCGATATCACCATAAGAGAAATAATGGTCAACCCAGCCAAAAACTTTCCATTAATAACAGAATCTCTGTATATGGGTTGTGATAAAAGTTTACTCAGTGTGCCTTCATTACGTTCGCGGTTAATCGTATCAAATCCTAACATTAATCCAATCAATGGACCGAAAAAAGCGATAAATTGAACCAGAGAAAACTGTACCCCCGATGATGTAAACATAAGCAAAAATACAAATTTGGGCTTGGCAATTCCTTCCAGGTTTTTTGCCAGATTTAACCCAGCCATGTATGCTGTGATTAAGCTGACCATTGCAATTAGCGCAAATAAAATCAAAAATCGATTACTGGAAAAATGGTCGGATAATTCTTTTTTATAAATGGTTATAACGCCGTTCATGATCAGGCCTCCTGAAAGTATTTCATATAAATTTCTTCCAAAGTGTATGATTCTTTTCCAACACCAAGTTTCTCCTCAGCCAAACGATCCATTTCACCATGAGCAACCATTTTTCCATTGATCATAATACCAACCCTGTCACAAATTCTCTGAACCTGGTAAAGCAGATGCGAAGATAACAAAATGGTCATTTTCTTTTCTTTGCTAAGCCACTGGATTAATTCGATTAGTCTGTTTGTCGTGTCAGGATCTAGCCCCAACGTAGGCTCATCCAGAAAAGCAATTTTGGGGGATTTGACCAGAACTTCAGCAATCCCCAATCGTTGACGCATGCCACGAGAGTAGGCACCAATAAGTTTGTCCCCAACATCATTAAGACCAACAGCTTTTAATGATTCATGTATACGCTCATTGGCGATATTTTCAGGGATATTGTTTAAATCAGTAATAAACTTTAATGTTTGCATGGCATTTAAATCGCGATAAAATCCCATGTTTTCCTGGAGATACCCAATATAACGTTTCACCTTTATGGGTTCTTTTGTTGGATTAATCCCCATTACTTGAGCGGTTCCAGCCGATGGCTCTGTTAAGCCAAGCAGCATTAAAAGGGTTGTTGTTTTTCCAGCACCGTTGGGACCTAAAAAACCAAAGATTTCACCTTCATGAACATCAAAAGTTAAATGGTCTACGGCAACCTGGTTTGCATAAAACTTTGTTAACTCATTGGTCTGGATAATGGTTTGTGTTTCCATTGTTATCGTCTACCCATGCGTTGAAATAAAAATGAAAGACCTGAAATGACCGCTACAATTATAAAAATACCAATCCATGCCCAGGCAGATGATGCCTTGACAGTAACTCTCAATTCAATGTTTTTATCAACCTTTTCTCCCTCAACATTTACACTAACGGAATAATCTCCAACAAGAGCATCATCATAAGGTTCTATGGTAACCTCAATTTGTTTCATATCATTAGGTTGCAGAACATCAATGGTTTCAGGGGTAAAACTTATTTTCCAGTTTTCTGGTTTAAACGACATAAATTTAACATTATGATGTACTGCCGATCCAGTATTTTTAACATAAACAGATAGTGTTGATGCTTTCCCTGCGCGGGCATCCAATGATAACAACCCTGAAGGCGTTCCAGCTTCGATAGAATAGGTGCCCGTTAATATAACTTTAAGTTCAGCTTCAGCCTTTGAATCTCCGGATTGAACCAACATATTGATAGGATATTCCCCAATTTGAGCAGACATTGGCGGCTTAACCTCTATTGCAACAGTTGAATTTTGGCCAGACTTTATTCGAAGACTTGAAATCAATTTTGTCTCATAAGCAGGTTTAAAATTTATATCCCACCCATCAGGCCCTCTGGCTGATAAATCAAAAATGGCATCTTTATCCATTCTGTTGGATACTTCTATTGAAAATTCAAATTCACCATCTGTAGGACCTCTTAATTCTGGATAAGATGTGCTGAGACGAACACCTGATTCATCTTTTATTTTACCGGTTTTCTCTGTAACCGTTACATGAATCGGTTGACGGAGCTGATACTGCCCATCCATTGTTTTAGCATTAATTTCAAAAGCATACTTGCCTGGTTTGATATTTTTTTCAGGATTAGCTTCAAACGTTAAACTTTTTTCCTGACCAGAAGGAACATAAATATCTGAAACCTCATATTGAAAGGTCTTAATGGTCGTTTTCCAGTCTTTAGGTTGTCTAACAACTTGAAAGTGAACGGTTTCATTTAAACATCCACGGTTATAAATAACCAAATCCATACTCACTGTTTCATCCTTTTCAATAGTAACGCCTGGATATTCAACACCCATCTCAATTAATCGATTCCTTTTTTGACAATCTGAGGCGGCATTAGCCTGGAAACAAGCAAAACAAATGAATAAGCAACAAATTAATGATAAAATAGTCATGTTGCGTAAGCAACTTATGTTCATAATAGACCTCCTTCAGGAAAAAATGATTAGTTGGCTTATAATACATACACAACCTTATGTATTTATAGCACATCCGAATAGTGTATAAAGATAAATAATTATAAAATAATATTAATTTTTTGATTGTCAAGATGGTTGTTCACTGACGTTTTTTCACTATTAATAAATTTTATTTTATAAATATTTTAATTGTTTATATCTTTTTTTAGTGGCTTCGTATAATCGTTCACCACTTTTATTGATATCTTTATTCCAGATTTTGACAACTCGTCGCGCAATATCTTTAATGCCAATCGTAAAAGGGCTATTGGGAAGTGCTAAAACCAGGGGGGCTTTCTGGCGGACGGCCTGTCTGACCTGTGGATCAAAAAAAATAAAACCAAAATAATCCACCTGAAGAGACAACGTTTGTCGGATAGTACTGTCCATTTTGTTAGTCATTTTGAGATCGTCAGGATGATCTCCCATATTAAAAACAATTCGTGGGTGATAGAAATTAATTGCTTTTTGAGCTCTGGCTGCCAGTTCCGGATTTTTATCATGGATTTTTTCTAAAAGATTTTTCACTGTTAATGGGACAGTCGTTTGATTTTTCCTGAACTCACTGATCACCATTTTAAATATCATGCGATCATGTCGAACAATACTCGAAATGACACGAAAAATAAAATTTTTTAAAAACATTAATAAATTCATCACTGCGGGTGTTTCAAACGTTGAGATTAAGATACCCTGGTGAGATATTCCAAAAAAATTCAATGTATTGAATGTTGTCCCTGCACCTAAATCCAGGATGACATATTCAGCAGACAATTGTTGAATATTATGGATAACCTCCAGTCTTTGTTCAAATGGAATATTTGCCAAAAAAGGCGTTCGTCCTTCACCAGGAATAAAATTTAGGTTTGGAATATCCGTTTCAACAACTAAATCTTTAAATTTAACATTCCTGGCCTTAAGATAATCTCCGATGCCTGAATGTTTATTGGATAATCCAAGATAGGTATGTAAGTTCGATCCACCTAAATCCAAATCTATTGCAACGGTTTTATGCCCAAGTTGAGCAATGGCAATGGCCAAATTCGATGAAAAAACACTTTTTCCAACACCGCCTTTTCCACTGGCAACCGGGATGATAATACGGTTGTTACTTTTCATGAAATTATCTCTTTATATCTGATGCAGTCGTTTCGTATAAAATAACATTATTTATTTAGAAATATAATATGTAAGCGCAATTCATGCAACACAAATTTATTTCATTAAAATCAAAAATATTATATTATTTCATCTTTTCCTTGACAGAACTTTCAGTTTTTTTTACCAAGTGTTTAATAATAATGTTTTTATTCCCATGCTGATCGTAATAATTTATTGGATAGTGAATCAGAAATAATGTTTTTATTCCCTATGCTGATCGTGATAATTTATTGGATAGTGAACCAGAAATGAGGTAGAAAATGTCAATACGAGTTCTAATCGTTCATGAATATTCAGTTATTCACAAAATTGCACAGAATTATATACTGACGGAATATAGTGATGCTGTTGTTACCGTATACTCATCAACATTAAACGCCATTGAAGAATTGAAAACAGTCAAGTACGACATTATTTTCTGTGCAATGGAAATGTATGGAATGGATGGACTTGCCTTTTCAGAAGCAATACTTCAGACCATCAACAAAGAAGCTCATTTTGTTATCATGACATCCAACTATGATAAAAAAAATATTAAAGCATTAAAACAATTGGGTATTAAACATGTTTTAAGCATTCCCTTTACACAACCTCAATTAACATCCATTATGGATCAAATTGCGAATCCTCGATCAAATCGTCTGTACAACCGCTTTGTGGTTCAAGACACAAAAGTCATTATTCATTCAGAAGAAAAACTATTAAAGGCGCAACTCATTAATATGGGATTGAATGGTTTGCTATGTGAACTTACCTTTGACACTACATGCGACAATCTTCTATTATCAAAAGAGTTAACTCTAAAATTGCCCGAAACTTTTGGCGGCATGACAGCCAAAAATATTCGCATCAGCTTGATGAGAATATCAGTTACGGAGTGGACAACAAATCATTTGCCCAAAACCATCCGTATTGCCTATAAATTTATTCAAATGCCACCTGCCTCAAAAAAAATTATTCAAAAAGCAATTCATAAGTCATCCAACGAACTGACAATGGCTGAAACTGAAGCATTGAAAGAGATGTTGGGAGACTAAATAATCCTCTGAAAATAAGTTCCCCATTTTATTGTTAAACGGCTGGAGTCGTCGCACACCCAAAAATGTTGACTCCAGAATTTCAAAATGGGGAAAATATTTTTCAAGTATTCCTAACTGACACGCAATATTTCTAATTGTCGATTAGTTTTGCTAATTCTGTCAAGATTATTTCCATGTCATCGCATTTATGAATTTATCAATCTCCCTACAACTTTTATTGTAGCTATTAAACAATCAACTTTATTTGTGTAATTCAAATTTTTTATATTCTTGTGTAATTTAAAATAGTTATAAATATTATTTTTGTTTAATAAAAAAAGTGTAAGAAAACTCAGAATATTCACTCTATAATATTATGCAGCAGGTGTAATTTTTTTGAGCTATAATCAAGTTTATAACCTAAAATAAAGTTTATAACCTAATTGAAGGACATGAGCATGCAAATTGATCGGAACATGCTGAATGAATTCATTGTTGAAGCCAAGGAACATCTTGATAATATTGAGGATGATTTTTTAGTGCTTGAGGCACAAGAGACACCTGACCCCAATTTAATTGATAAAGTTTTTCGATCGATTCATTCTGTGAAAGGAAGTTCAGGTTTTTTAAATCTTAATCCAATTACCCGTCTTGCCCATTCCATGGAAGCTCTTCTTCAAAAAATGCGTGAAAAAGTTATTCCGCCAGATTCTATTTACATTGATGCCTTACTATCAGCGAGTGATATTTTACAAAAAATGGTGAATGATCCGTTGAACAGTGAAGAAGAAAGTACCAGTGAAATATATGAAAAACTTCAGGGATTAATTAAAGCTGCAGAAACTGGAGTGGAACCGACTAATAATCAATCGTCAAATAACACGAATGGAGATCAGGAAAAAGACTCTCAATTGGTATCAAAACACAATCAAGAATCGATATACAATGGTGATGAGTATCATTATACTATTGATAAACTTATAGATTTAGGCTTCATTATTGATAATGAAGTACTCAACATTCATTCACATGCTCATCTTTTTGTTCTGGATTATGATTTAACCTTGCTCAATCAAGAAATGGAAATTTGCCCTGAAACATTGATCAAAGATTTGAATGGTATGGGTTCTATAATTTCAGTTAAATGGGAATCTCCGGCTGAAGATTTATCCGTTGATTTTTCAACAATACCGCTTTACTGTCAGGTGCTTTATGCAACAGATCTGGAAGAAAACGATGTATCCATTGTCTTACAAATTGCAATGGATCATATCCATCCTGTAATACAATCCCATACGACATCAGTGAAATCAATAAAAACAAGGAACGTAACCAACAGCAACTCAAAAAATAATCAACAACAAAAGGAAGATAAATCATCAACGTCACATGATAATAACTTTCAACCCACGCAGAAAAAACCAACCCAACCCCCAAAAACAAATCAAAAGAAAGTACATACATGCAAATCAAATCCATCCTCTCTTTCAAAAAAAGAGTTGGAAAACAATTTATCGCCTGATCAGAAATTTCAGAAAACAAATCACGCTATAGTACGCGATCAATCAGAAACCATACGGATAAGTGTCGATATACTGGATAAAATCATGAACCTGGCAGGTGAACTGGTTTTAGTCAGAAATCAGCATCTGCTCCTCGTCGATAAGACTGACACTCGCATGGCAGATAACTCTCAACGTCTTGACATGGTAACATCAGAGCTTCAAGAAGCCATCATGAGAACACGTATGCAGCCAATCGGAACGTTGTTTAGTCGCCTTCCTCGAATCGTACGGGACATTTCAAAAAAATGTCAAAAATCCATCATTATTATTATCAATGGTCATGAAGTTGAATTGGATAAAACGATTCTGGAATCATTGCCAGATCCCTTGACACACATCATACGCAACTGTTGTGATCATGGAATAGAGATACCTAAAGAACGCGCAAAAGCTGGAAAATCCGAAACGGGTTATATTAATGTCAGGGCTTATCATGAGGCAGGACAGATTAATATTGTCGTTGAAGATGACGGTCGTGGCATTGATCCACAACGTATCCGACAGAGTGTTCTTAAAAAAGGCCTGAAACGCGAAGATGAACTTGATCGCATGACCGATAAAGAAATTTTATCTCTGGTGATGACGCCTGGCTTTTCCACCGCAGAACAAACAACAGAAATTTCAGGACGCGGTGTTGGTATGGATGTGGTAAAAACAGCAGTTGAACAATTAGGTGGTTCAATTGAACTTGAATCTCGAGTTGGACAGGGGTTAAATATTCATCTGAGATTACCCCTTACGCTTGCAATCATTCCTTGTTTGATTGTTCAAGTTGATAATGAAAAATTTGCTATTCCAGAAGTTAATGTAGAAGAGTTGGTTTCTCTTTATGATGAAGAAATTTATACGTTAATTGAATGTAATGGAGATCAGGAAGTTTTTAGACTTAGAAAACAACTACTGCCACTTGTCCGTTTAAATGAAGTGCTAAAACATTCAAAACCATTTACAGAAGATGATCGATCAGAAATTTCTGAAAACTATCGAAAAGTTGCCCATGAAACACTGAGTAAAAAAGATGATATCCAACAAATTCTTATTTTTGCAGTGCTCAAAATTGGTAATCAACGATTTGGTTTAATTGTTGACGAAGTCATTGGAACTGAAGAAATCGTCGTAAATCCGCTTCATTCTGTAGTTAAGCCATTAATCATTTATTCAGGTACAACAATTATGGGTGATGGAACCGTTGCATTGATTTTAGATGTCAATGGTATTGCATTACACGCTGGGGTGCGGTTTACCACAGAAGTTGAAAAAACAAATGCTGAAACCCAATCAAGCAAAACGGACAGTCATCGGATATTATTGTTTAAAAGTGGAAAAGAAGAATATTTTGCTGTGCCACTACTACTCATGCGACGTGTTGAACTCATTGATCCTTCTCGTATACAAACAATTGGGGGTAATGAGTATATCTCAGTTGATAACGTTCCCACCTTGATTATTCGTCTTGAAAAATTACTGAATGTCTCAGAATGTGAAACATCAGAAAAAATGTATTTACTTTTGCCCAAACAATCCCAGCGGCCCATTGGCATTCTGGTCTCAAAACTGATTGACGTGATCAACCTCCCCCTTGTTTTAAACAAAGAAAGCTACATGGAAGAAGGCCTCTTAGGGACGGCTATTGTCAATGAATACATTACCATATTCATTGATATTTACCGATTGGTTGAGTTTGCTGAGAAGAAGATCCTTGGTGATAAATATATCGATAAGAATGGTGAAAAAGAAACCAAAACCATACTGTTGGCAGAAGACACTCTTTTTTTTCAACGACTGGTAAATAACCATTTAATATCAGCTGGTTATGAAGTTATAACCGCAGATAATGGTGCAGAAGCTTTGGAAAAATTAAAAGCCAACAAGGTTGATATGATTATTTCAGACATTGAAATGCCTGAAATGGATGGTCTTGAATTAATAAGAGCTGTTAGAGCAGATGATCAATTTCCATATATTCCTGCAATTGCATTGACAAGCCTGGACTCGGACAAAGACCGCGAAATTGGTCTGAAAGCCGGTTTCGATGCTTATGAAGTTAAAGTGGATCGTGATCGCATTGTAGAAGTGGTCAATAAACTCTTAAGTAAATGAATTAGGGGGTTAAGCGATATGCCTTCGCAATCCAAAAAATTACCTGCTACAAAACGTCAGTTTTGTACATTTCATCTGGCAGGACATTATTTTGGTGTAGATATATTGGATGTAAAAGAAATCATTGATGAAGTTACGTTAACGAAAATTCATCATGCACCAACAGAAATAATGGGATTTGTCAATATTCGAGGGCATGTCCATTTAGTGTTGGATTTACGTTTATTATTAAATTTTTCGAGCAAATCTGTTGATGAATCCAGCAGAGTACTATTGTTTCATCCCAAAGTTGGCGAATCTTTTGGTGTAATGGTTGATCAAATTGGCCATATGGTTGAAGTTGAAGAAAACCTTATTGAATACCGTTTATCTGATGATAGTGCTTCTGCTCTGGGGAGAGATTATCGAAAAGCAAACCTGGAAAAAGGGGTCTGTAAGTTACAAAATAAGTTGTTGATCATTTTGGATGCATCAACATTTTTAAATGCTGTCGATTTTAAACGTTAGGGTGCCTTATTCTATGAACCGATCAGGGATTGCATTAAAAATAATCTTATTTTCAAGCGGAATTGTTTTATTTCTGATGATTATTGGATGTTATATGATCATTCAATATGAAGTTAGTGTTTTGAACGATATGACTGATAGTAAAATTGCTCAGACAGAAAATGAATCAAGGGTAAATTTTTTTAGAGAAAAAAAGAGATTTGCGGCTCAGATCCAAAGTCAACTTGAGAACATAATCCTCATCATGAAATCCTTTGATATTATTTATGAACAGACATTTAATAGCCAGATTCAAATGCTTCTCACTCAGCCAATGATAATGGCCGCAAGCTTTTGTAATCAAGAAGAACAGTCTTTTATCGTTTCATGGAAAGAGAATAACACCATACATGTAGCATCACAATTTCCTAAAGATGTTAATTTAGATTCTTTTCACATTATAAAAAAACAGACCGGTTTGCTTTCAATCTCATGGGTGACAGTCTATTATTCAACCCGGTTGATTGAAAAAGAAATTTTAGCTGTGAAAGAAATTAAAATTGAAGAGCTTCTCCAAACACGCTCAGATATTTATGAACAATTAAAAGGAGTGTTGCTGACACAAGCATTTGGGACTTTAATTATTATAGCGGTTCTTTGTGTGTCTCTTATGATCTTGTTAAAAATATTTGTATTGGATCCTGTTAATGAATTGATAGAAGTATCAAATCAGTTAAAAAAATTAGATCTGTCAGTTGATATCCGGACTAAATTTTATTCTCATGAACTCAATGAGTTACTTCAGGGACTTGGAAAAGTCTTGAATGGATTCAGAAATATTATTTCTGACGTGCAGGATAATGCAACCTTATTATCTAAATCTGCTGATGATATGACAGGCATTGCAGAACAATTAACCAATCATTCAGTTGATGCAGAATCTCAATCAAATAATGTTGCAGAAGCGTCCATTCAAATCAGCGGCAATATTCACGCTATTGCTGGAAGTGTTGAATTGATCAGTGAAAATGTTCAATCTGTTTCTATGACTTCAGAATATTTGTTTCAGAATATTAATAGTGTTGCCAATGCCATTGAAGAATTGTCTTCATCGTTAAGCCATGTGGGTGAACGTGCTAAAAAAGGAACCCAGATAGCAGAACAAGCTGTTATATTAGCTCAAAAAGCTGGAGAAACCATGAATCAGCTACGTCACGCGGCCAATGAAATTGGCGGGGTATCTGAATTTATACAACGCATTGCTCATAAAACGAACATATTATCATTAAATGCTACTATTGAAGCTGCTTCGGCTGGTTCTGCTGGTCGTGGTTTTTCAGTTGTCGCTGGAGCTATACAAGAATTTGCCGAGCAAAGTAGCCGTGCCGCAAAAGATATTACCAATAGAATAGCAGGTGTTCAAAAAGGAACATCTGAATTAGAAAATGCTTTTGCAGATGTTTCCGAGATTATCAAAGAAATGAACTTATCATCTGAGTCCATTTCATATGCTGTTATTGAACAAACAAAGGCTGTGCAAGAAATTGCAAACAACGCACTTGAGGCTGACGAGCGTGCAAGAAATATCACATTTGCTATTGAAGATTTGAGCAAAACAGCCAATAATGCAGCTGAAAATACAACCCAGGTTGCTTTAGGCGCAAATGATGTATCTTCAAGGATTCAATCGGTAAGTCAAACCATTTCATTTAATCGTCAAATCAGCCATCAAATTAATGAAGCTGCAATTGTATTAACCCATTTATCAGGAAACCTAAAAGATATGGTTGATCCTTTTAAAGTCAGAAGTGATAAACAATCAGTCAAAAACAATGAATCAGAAACACTGAGAAAGGAGAAAAAATGACTCTGTTGAAAAAAAGCATTTCATGGCAGACGATTCTCATTAGCGTCATCTGTCTGTTGATTGTTTTTGGCATCGGATATATTGAATTTAATCATTTTAATTCTTTTGCTGTATCATTTAATCAGAATGTTCAACAAATTGAACATGATCTGAAATCGCTATCAGAAAATCAACTGTCAGAGCAATCAAATAAAATCATTGATAAGTTTCAAAAATTTTATCAGGAAATTGACGAGTATAACCAAACCAATAAAATACTGACATTGTGTGTCGGGGCCATTAGCGTTGCAATTTCATTGATCATAATGGCTTTTCTATATTTTACAATAAGACGTTCTCTTGTCGGAATAACAAGCCACATAAAAACAACATTGAATACTAACAGCTATATACCAGAACATTCTTCAACGCTTTCTTTTATTAAGCCTTTAGTTTCCTGTTTGAACATGCTAATCAATTTAAACAATGAATATTCCCAGATATTGTCTCTTATTCCGGTTCCTATTATCAAACTTGATGAACAATTAAAGGTCAAATTCATTAACACTTCTGGATTGGATTTCTTGAAAGTGGAAGAACAAGATATTATCGGAAAAAAGTGTAAAGAGGTTATCTCTTCTGAAAAATGCCAGGATGAGAACTGTCCCTGCCAGAAAGCAATTCAATCGTCAAGTGTCATAACGGTTGAAACTCATATACAGATATCAGAAGATGATTCAACAAAAATTCCTGTCGAGTTAACATCTGTTCCCTTTGCTAATCAATCAAATGAAAAAGGATTGCTCATTTGTATCACAGATTTAAGTTTAATCGGTTCAATTGTTGGAGAAGTCAGGCGAATTACAACACACTTGAACGCAACCTCTGATCATTTATCCCAATTATCCTCTCAAATGATGCAGTCTACAGAAGATATTGTTCACATATCAGAACAAAGTGCAATGAGTATTGAAAGTATGGCAACATTAGGAGAGCAAATGTCTGTTAATGTTGCCAGTCAGGCAAGTTCTGTTGAAAAAATGACAAGGTCTTTAAAAGATGTTGCTAAAAATACAACAAATGCCAATGAAATTTCAAAAGATGCCAACAGCAAAGCCTCGGAAGTCAATGCTAAAATGAAAGCCCTCGTCGAAGCATCGGAACAAATAGGAAAAGTGATTACCGTAATTAACGATATAGCTGATCGAACAGATTTGCTCGCGCTTAATGCTGCTATTGAGGCAGAAGGTGCTGGAATGGCTGGAAAAGGTTTTGCCGTTGTTGCTGATGAAGTTCAAAAATTAGCCAAACAATCAGCAGATGCCACAGATGAAATTGCTCTAGAAATTGAGAATATTCAGATAAGTACTCAGGATGCTGTTCAGGCTATGGAAAAAATAAGTACAATCATTGATGAAATTGCTTCTATTAATGAGCAGAATGCAGAAGCTGTTCAAGAACAAACAAAAACAGGGGCCAATATTTCAGAGCATACCCATAAGACAGTTCAAGCAGGACAGACAGTGGCGATTAGCGCAGATGAAGCTCATAACCTTGTCAATGACATTACTGAAAAAATTAAACAAACTGCTGGCCAGGCTGAGGCCACGAATACAACATCTCAAGAACTTGCAAGTATGGCGTCTGAATTGATGAATACAATCAATCAGCTGAATCTGTAACCTTCTTCTGAAAATCAGGTGATATTATGCGCAATGATTATTTTATAAAAATGGTTTTATGCATTATGGTTGCACTTCTTTGCACCCCTTTTGTAATATTTGCTGGCGATGAGTCCATTTATTTTGAACGGTCTTTGGTGCTGAATGATACCACCGACTCCTATGAGTTAGGCAAGTATTTGCTTTACATTGAAGATAAACGTCAACAATGGACAGTCAAAGATATTTCTTCAGATGCATTTATTTCTAAATTTAAAGTATCAAAACAAAATGCGCTTAATTTAGGGTTCACCCGGTCAAGCTATTGGTTGAAATTAAATATCATTTCCAAAAGTAAAAGCATTAAAGAATGGTTTATCGAACTGGCATATCCACATGTTGACCATGTGGCATTTTATGTACAAGATAATGAAGGACAATACCAGGTTAGTCATGCCGGCGATAGTATACCTTATTCCTATCGTGAAATGGACTATCATAATTGTATTTTTAAATTAAAAACAGTCCCGAACCAGCGAATTACTGTCTTTTTTAACGTTAAGACAGAAGGTTCTTTACAGCTTCCCTTAATTTTGTGGGCTCCCAAAGCTTTTGCAGAAAAAGTAAATGATGAACAATTTGTGATCGGCATTTACTATGGTGCGCTGGTTGTTATGATCTTGTATAATATATTTTTGTATATCGCCATTCGTGATCGCTGTTTTATTTATTATGTTTTATTTATTATCAGTTATGTCCTTTTTCAACTGGCACTGAATGGGCATGGATTTGAATATTTATGGCCGAATGCATCGTGGTGGGCCAATCGATCAATACCTTTTTTTATTGGTTTATTAGGGTTTTGGGGTGCTCGTTTTTCAATGTTTTTTCTCGCAACCGATCAGAACAATATCGTCGTAGAACGAATGACCCAATTTATTGGTTATATTGGTTTAGTGATTATGTTGTTTTCTCTGTCTGGAGGAAACGATATCTTAATCAGGATTTCAACTCTTTTTGCAGCATTATTTTGCGTAACATTAATGATTGCAGGAATTATTTCATATTTTCATGGCAATCTTGCTTCACGGTATTTTATTCTAGCCTGGCTGACATTTCTTATTGGCTCTTTAACCTATACTGCAAAAACATCGGGGTTTCTTCCTGTAAATGTTTTGACAGAACATTCTGCTCAGATAGGATCTGCCTTTATGGTGATATTACTATCTTTGGGTCTGGCTGATCGAATCTATCGTGTTCGCAAAAAAAATTCTATCGCTAAAGCTGAAGCGATTAAATTTCAACAGGATTCAATCAAGGCAAAAGAAATCAGTAATCAATCACAGAAAAAAACATCTGAAACCCTTGAAATGAAATCCAACAATATTGTCAGCATTGCAAATCAATTGACTCAAAACGCAGATATTATGAATCATCAAGCTGAAAATGTAGCGGGTTCTTCAGAACAAATGAATGTTAATATTAATATGATTGCTTCATCTGTTGAACAAATGAGCACGAATGTTACCGGTATTTCAAGCACTGCCAAACAGATGAATGAAAATATTAATTCGGTTGCCAGTGCAATCGAAGAAATGTCAGCGTCGATGACCGGTGTTGGAGAAAATGCCAGACAGGGATCCAATATAGCGGAAAAAGCTATGAAAATGGCGAAAAAAGCAGGAGAAACGATGTCCTCGTTGGGACAGGCCGCTAATGAAATCGGTAAGGTTACTGAAGTTATCAAACGAATTGCTGACAAAACCAATCTGTTAGCCCTTAATGCAGCTATTGAAGCTGCAGCAGCTGGAGAGGCTGGAAAAGGTTTTGCTGTAGTCGCTAACGCTATTCAAAAATTTGCTGATCAAAGTGCTGATGCAGCAGAAGATATAGCATCACGTATTTCTGATGTTCAAACCAATACAAATGAAGCAGTTCATGTAATTGCTGATGTATCAAGCATTATTGAAGAAATGAATACTTCTTCAGAAACCATTATGGTTGCTGTGGAAAGTCAAACCATAGCTGTCAATGAAATTGCTGCCAATGCTGCTGAAGCAAATTCCAGAGCAGACCAAATTGCATCAGCAATGGCCGAATTGACAACTGGTGCCAATGATGTTGCACGAAGTATTGGTGAAATTGCAAAAGGCGCTAATGAAGTTGCTCATAGCATACGTGGGGTGAGTGGTGCCATAAAAGACAGCAATGAAGGAATTTTCAGTATTCATCAATCTGCTAATGAATTGGCGGATTTGGCTAAAAAACTATCTGAAAACATGATGGCATGATGATTCTCTGTTCGAGGTGAGATATGATAAAGTCGTTCACAATTTCTCAAAAAATTTGGCTCTCTTTTTTTGGTTTATTATTGGGTCTACTTGCTTTATTGATCATTGCCTTTGCTTATGGTTTTTCCAATGAATTTAAATATGTTATTATCCAAAAGCATTTGATTCCTATGAAACAGTTTTGTCAAATAGCAGAATCTGCTTATTCAAACCAATTATCTGCATACGCTCAGGCCATAAGTTTACGCGAAACCAAATATCTGGATAAAGCCAAAAAAATTGCTGTTGATGTTGAAAAAGCTTTGTTAAATATTCAACAATTAAATATTGATGCTACTATTAATACAACCATAAAGACAATGATAAAACATTATGAAATGTTTACAGCCAATGCCCACCATAAGTATGAACATATCATATCTCATCCTCAACAATCAGAGGAAACCAATATTGATCATAACCAAGATCCATTTTCAAAAGGCTTTGAAAAAAACAAAAATATTATACAAAATTCTTTTCAATCATTATTTGATAGCATTGACCAGCACTCACTTGAGATCATCCAACAGGCACAGCATCAAACCTATATTTTTAAAATTACTTGCCTTTTTGTTTCTGCGTTTTTCATTCTTATCAGCTTTTATTCAATGAAAAAAAGCCTGAAAAAAAGTTTTCTGTTTCCCTTATATGATATTCAAAATTTTCTGAAAAAAAGTGCTGATGGTAAGCAACCTCCTGGTACATATCTGCCAGTTGTCAACTCCGATGAAATAGGACAAACCGTCCAGTACATCAATTATTATATCGAAAAAATAGCCCAACTGTTAACAAAAACAAAAGAAGATGAAGCAACGTTTCAGTCAGATCTGGAAAATTTCAAAAATCATTCAAAGCAACTGGTTTCAGAAATAGAGCAAATCAATACAACCAGTAGTGAAGTTATCAGTAAAGCGACGAACTTAACCCATTTTATAAATGAAATGACCCGATCATCAGAACAGGTAAGCATGAATATTATTGGCATATCATCTACCACAGAACAGGTCGCTTCAAATATGAATGAAACCAATGATTCCATCGAAAAAATGACGGCCTCAGTAAGCTACATTGCTCGAAGCACTGAAGAAGGCATGAATATCTCTGAAAATATTATGGAAATGGCATCTCAAGCTAACAACACGATCAATTCTTTGGGTGAAGCAGCAAAAGAAATTGGAAAAGTAACAGGTGTTATTAAGAGAATTGCTGTTCAAACGAATTTGCTTGCCTTGAACGCATCTATTGAAGCATCTACCGCGGGTGATGCGGGAAAAGGATTTGCTGTTGTGGCAAATAAAATTAAACAGTTTGCCACTCAAAGTGCAAAATCTGCTGAGGACATTGCCAGTCGAATCGAAGGCGTTCAGTCTAAAACAGAAAATGCCATTGAAGTTATCAATCAAATTTCTGAAACAATTGATATGCTTAGCCTGACCATAGGCTTTATCGCAGATGCGGTCGATCAGCAAAACCGGTCTGCGGGCAAAATTAATCAATATGTTCAAAACAGCGATGAAGGCGCTAATCATATTGCCAAAACCATTTCAGAAGCCACTGACATCGTTGAAAACATGGCAAAGTTTACACTCAAGTCCACCCGAGGCGCTCAAGAAATGACAACCCATCTTCAGGCTCTCAACGATCAAACTCAAATAACCAAAAGATTGACCCGCCAGTTAGATACAAAAATTGCTGAATTGCTTCGATTTGTGGATACCATATATCGAAAAAAAGATTCTGTATAATACTTTTCTTCGCATAGATCTACAAGCCTTGGTGTTTTTATCTTACTGAAATATTTAGACAAATGATCTTCCCCAGACGCTGCCTTGGAATGAACGAGCTATTCTCATTATTTCAAATAGATAGAAAAAAGCCACCACTTGTAGACCTATGCGCTTTTCTTGATACCGTAATCTAAATATGAATATGTTCCGAGATGAACAATACGACACTTTTTTAAAACAACACATATCATATTGAACAGGTGTGAGGTGCACCAAAAGCAAAAAGGATTTGATTTGATGCACTTACATGCTTAAACCAATGAAAAACGATAGTTGTAAAAATGCGCTTAGCTTTTGGTGTCAGCTCGACACAGATATTGTATTTCTAATTATTTTATTTAGTTACTGATTTCTTTTATTGCAAACTTCCGAAAATCGTATTTTTGCTCCGAACTTGCAATTACCATGAACTTTTTTTTCAATAACCAATAACGATAAGTGTATGCAAATAACCTTAGTATTTATGTTGAAAAATGTTCTCGCTAACTGCAAAATTTGTGACAGCCAAAGCAATTAACGAAGTACGAACAATTATAAATGAATTTGATTTTTATCGCTAATTAACAGCCTTGTAGTTGGCGTTCATTTTGCTAAACATTATTTTTGCCGTTTGAATAGCATT
>Ga0272440_1001839_pt1 | contig 16987 bp, 6 predicted proteins | sample SSMMMBAug17_FD_192440 | JGI IMG/M metagenome (GOLD analysis project Ga0272440, IMG submission 192440) | Marine sediment archaeal communities from Little Sippewissett salt marsh, Falmouth, MA, United States - SSM-MMB-Aug17 | ecosystem: Environmental > Aquatic > Marine > Wetlands > Sediment ... | reverse complement strand
AGTCGAATATTTCTTCTGAAAGTACCGCACTGGATGGTGGCGCAGCCGGCATGATTCGCGTCAATGCGGGCGATTCCATCAATATGTTAAATAGAAGTGCATTAACCACCGAAGCCATTAATGCAGATGACAATGAAAGTGTTGGAAAAGGAGAAATAATAACAACAGCAAAAAACAATATTTTCTTAATGGATAGCAATATCACCTCCAGCGTACTCGGCGGAAAAGAAAATGCAGGTAATATTGATGCCTTTGCAGAAACAATTGTAATGAATCGTAGCCAGATAATTGCCAAAGCAGATCAGGGACGTGGCGGTAACATTCATATTGTTGCGGAACAATTTGTTCAATCAGCAGAAAGCATTGTGGATGCTTCATCAAACAAAGGTATTGATGGCGAAATCACAATCGATTCTCCTGAAATGAATGCAAGTAGTGGACTGGCAAACATGCCAACCGATATGTTGAATGCACAGCAATGGATGAGAACCCCGTGTGATGCCAGAACTGCTGAAGATATCAGTCGTTTGGTCGTTCAAGGTATGGATGCTTCTCCAACATCCCTGGATGATTTATGGCCAAGTCCACCTGTTGATTTGGAAAAGATTGATATTCAAATAAATGATTGTGATCATTTGAATAGTAATGCATCTGAACAAGATATCCACCAGCTGTTTTTACAGGGATATCAATATTATCAAAAAGGTCAGTTCGATAAAGCATCCAATGCCTTTAGACAAATTCTAGGCCTGCCGCAGGAAAACCTTTGCGAAATGATTCATTTTTCTGCGCTCACCTGTTTGAATCGTGCATTATGTGCATTGGGCTACCATAAAGAAGTCGTGGTCGCATATGAAACATTTGTCCAAAGGATGAAACCTCGTACACAAAACCATCAAGCAGCACTGTTTTACAGTGATATGGGTGATTTATATTTATCCATGCGAGACTTGCCAAAGGCCCGAAAATATTTGAAAATCGCTTATAAAAAAGCAAAATCAAGCAATAATCCACACATCATTGCCAGTATATTGAATAACTTTGCCAACCTGAGACTTGTTGAAAATCGATATAATGGTGCAATAAAACGATATCTGAAAGCCCTTTCACTTATTAACGATATCCCCGGTGAAATGCTATTAAAAAGCACACTGTCTCTCAATCTTATTTTCGCATATATTAAAGCAAATAAGAAAAATGAATGGTTTAATGCAATCAATTCATGCCTTTCTTATATCCAACAACTACCTGAAATTCATGATAAAGCAGCACTATATGTTGCACTGAGCTTAAGGATTCGAGACATTCAAACCAAACTTGATATGCCCAGGCAGGACCTCACGCAACTGGCCATTCAATTATTAGAACAGGCATTGATATTGGCAGAAGATTTAAACGACCAACGATTACTGTCACTGGTTCATGGCAATATTGGGCAGATATTTGAAGACGAACAAGTATACGATCAGGCCTTTCATTATACACGACAGGCAAGATTTATTGCACAAGAATATCATTTTCCTGAGATACTATACTTATGGGAATGGCAATTGGGGCGATTGTTTATTAAGGTTGAACAAAACAAAGCTGCTTATATGTCTTTTAAAAATGCGATGAAAACCCTTGAGCCCATTCGTCAACAATTGTTTATCGGCATTCGCGGACATGAGCATATTTTCACCAGAAAAGTAAGGCCCATATATCTGGGAATGGCCCGTTTGCTGCTTGAGAAAGCGGATTCTGAAACATTTGATATTTCACGAGATAAGTATTTAAATGATGCCATTAACACGATGGAAACCTTAAAGCTGGGTGAAATCCAGGATTATTTTGATGACGAATGTCTGGTTAACATTCAAGAAACCGCTACAGGACTTGATAATATTCCTTCTAACACAGCTGTTTTATATCCGGTCCCTTTTCCGGATCATTTAAGTTTACTCCTTACACTTCCTGATGGTATCAAACATGTCAGGGTTCAGATCAATGAAAAGCAATTACGAAAAACAGTCAGCAATTTTAGACATCTTTTAGAAGACTGGGATGGGGTTGAAGAATGGAAAGATAATTGGTTTGGACGCCTGCATGAAGGACTTGAATCTGCTGAAATCATGGTTTATGCCAGAAAACTTTACAAATGGATTATTCAACCCGTTGAAAATGAATTAATAACTGCCAGCATTGATACGCTTTTGGTCGCACCAGATGGCGTACTGAGATTGATTCCCTTATCTGCTTTAAATGATGGTGATTTTTTTCTAATAGAAAAATATGCCATTGTTACAATTCCAGCAATCAGTCTGACTGATATGCGAAAAAAATCACATCAAAGGGGAAATGTTTTATTGGCGGGATTATCAGAGGAACGTCATGGTTGTATGCCATTAACCGGTGTAAAAAAAGAACTTGATGGTATCAATGCGATTTTGAATGGAGAAATTATGATGAACGAAAATTTTTGTGTAAACAAATTGACCCAAAAATTTAAAAGCAGTCAGTATCGAATTGTCCATCTGGCAACACACGGTGTATTTGGCGGGACGCCGGATTCAACCTATCTGTTGACTTATGATCGTAAGCTGACCATGAATCAGCTGGAAGATCTTATTTGGTTCACCCGATTGAAAAACAATAGTATAGATTTTTTGGCATTAAGTGCCTGTCAAACAGCTCAAGGCGATGAACGTGCTGCCTTTGGTCTTGCTGGGATTGCATTAAAAGCTGGCGCAAAAAGTGCTGTAGCCACATTGTGGACAGTTGATGATCGGGCAGCATCACGCATATTAATTCATTTTTATCAACAATACATTTTCAGGCAGAACAAAGCAAAAGCACTTCAATCAGCGATGAAACAATTGATTGTTGATACTCATTTTTGTCACCCATCTTACTGGGCGCCTTTTTTGTTAATTGGGAATTGGCATTAAGGAATGCTAATTTTTCGTGTCCTTTCGGTAATCGTGCTTGACTGATTGATTTATGAATTATTCACAATCCCGCTTGCTAACGCGCGCGGCTCTGATTAGGTAACGCGCATCTCTGATTTATTAGATTGCCAGGTATCATAGCCGCGCGCGTTAGCAAGCGGGATTGTGAATAAGCCACAAGTCAAGCATGCTTGCCGGAAAGACACCCTTTTTTGAAATGCGCCCGTATAGCAATGCAGAAATAATTTCTGCATTGCTGTAGTAGAGCTAAAGCCCATTGCCGTCAGGTTAAGCGCAAACTCGCCCCGGTGCTCGTTCCCAGGCTCTGCCTGGGAACGTGTTCAGGCGTATGCACAAGTTGGGGGAACTTGTGCATACGCCAGTAAGTAAGTAATTAATTTTAAATTTCTCTTGTTCATATCCTTTTTTTTTAATATATAATAACTTTGTCAAAAAAAAAATAATATGGAGACTACATGGAAATCTTAGATGAAAAAAAAGACGTTTTGCAAGAAATGATTAATACCGGAATTGGCAAAGCTGCTGTTTCTTTTTCAGATATGTTGAACAAAGAAATCAAACTTTCTGTTCCAGCTTTGCTTTTTTTTACTTTGGATGAACTAAAAGGGTATTTAGCCCGCTTACATAATATTGAATATGTTAATGTTGTACAATCCTTTTCTGGTGGAATGACAGGAAGAGGGATTGTCTCTTTTCCTTTGATAGGGGGGAAGACCATTATCAGCACATTGATGGAATACCCTGATTCATGTGAACCTGATTTTGGAAGTATGGAAAGAGAGTTAATCGCTGAGGTTGGCAATGTCATTATTAATGCAGTTGGCAGCTCAATGTGCAATATGGCGGGAATAGAGACTTTCTACCAGATGCCTGTCATTGAATTTTCAAATCAAATTATTGAAATCGATAATGAATCCGCTCAAAATATATATTGTGTGGGTGAAGGTGAGTTTTCTGTTGAAGGTATTGATATTGAAGGTAAAATCCTTTTTATAATTACCTATTCAGAAATTGAGGCAATTATTAACAAGTTACTTTATGGGGATGAATAATGAAAAAAATATTATTGGTCGATGACTCTCGCTTTGTCAGAAATACGACCAAAAAATTGTTATTGGAATTGGGTTATGATGAATCCATCATTTTTGAAGCATCATCAGGCGAAGAGGCCATTTCTATACATGAAAAAGAACGTCCTGATTTAATTTTTCTTGATCTTTTAATGCCAGGCATTGGCGGAGAAGAATCATTAAAAACAATTAGAGAAAAAGATAAAGATTGCTATATTTCAATATTAAGTTCCAATTTTCAAAAACCTGTTCAAGAACGTGTATTGAAATCTGGTGCAAATTTGTTTATCGAAAAAACAATTAATGTTGATAAATTAAAAGAAGTGATTAAATCTTATGAGTCAACACGATAGTTATGATACCTTCTATAAAAACCTTGATTTTGGTATTCTTATTGTTGATAAAAATCTTACCATTCAATATATGAACTCCTGGGTGCAATCAAGAATATCTCAAGAACAAAGAAGTATCAAACATTTAAAACATCTTTTTCACGATCAACAATTTTCCTTTGCCGCTACAGTAATTCAGGAAACTATCAATAATAAATTAAGCCGAATAATATCTCAAGCATTGCATTCATATTTTATTCCTTTACCAGACAAGAGGTTCTCTGATGGTCTTATGCGTCAGGGATGTTCAATTCGGCCATTTAAAGACCCCTTCTCAAATTCATTTCTGGCTTTTATTCAAATTCGGGATGATTCGGATCGGGTTCTCCAAATTAAAGAGCTCATTCGTGCAAATGAGTCCAAAAGTCAGTTTCTTGCCAATATGAGTCATGAAATTCGCACACCAATGAATGGTGTTATTGGAATGACAGATTTATTATTGCAAACAAAATTGGATATTAAACAACGCGATTATGTTGAAACTATTCGGACTTCAGGAGAAGTATTGCTTTCAATTATTAATGATATCTTAGATTTTTCAAAAATTGATTCAGATAAATTGGAGCTTGAGTATCAATCATTTAATCTGCATTCATGTATTGAGGATGTTATTGGTTTACTTTCAGCCAAAGCCTATGAAAAAAAGATTGAGCTTTTGTATCAAATTGATGAAGATGTTCCCTATTCAATTATCGGGGATATCACCCGATTGAGACAAATTCTATTTAATTTAATAGGTAATGCAATCAAATTTACAAAACATGGATATGTGATGGTTTCATTAACAACTGATACATGTTCCAAAGAAAAGGTTGTACTCAAATTTTCTGTAAAAGATACAGGCATAGGCATTGCAGAACAAACATTATCAAAATTATTCCAGCCATTTCATCAGGCTGATACGTCTGTTACAAGAAAATATGGTGGTACAGGCCTTGGCCTGTCTATTTGTTCCCGCCTGGTCAAAATGATGGGTGGAAAAATTTGGGTAGATAGTACACTGGAGAAGGGGTCAGATTTTTTCTTTACCATACCAGCTAAGGTGGACAGGCAAGAAAAAGTAAAATCTGTCATAAGTCATATTTCACCAAAGCGAGTTCTGATTGTTGAGAAAAATGAAACCAGTTGCCAAACATTGATCAAAACACTATCAAAATGGCAAATGGAATGTCACTATGAATTGTCTGGTGAAAAAGCAATTGCAAAACTGGTTGCAGATAAAAATTTTGACCTGGTAATTATTGATATTGATACACCTGTCATTGATGGCATTACACTCGGAAAAACAATTCGTGGGCTTTTTGATCATAAAGCAATTCCAATGATTCTTCTGAATTCAAAGTCATATGTTGAAGGGCTTGATAATGATAATCTTTTTGCCGCTGTCTTAAGAAAACCTATTCGCAACTCATTATTGCTGAACACATTTGTTACATTGTTTGATAACACTTCTCAACAGGAAGACAATAAGCCAAAAAAGTCTATCAATAATCATTCAGAATCAGAAATTAAAACTCCCGACACAGATGTACTTCAAATACTGGTGGCAGAAGATGTCTTTACAAACCAAAAAATTGTACAATTAATGCTGAAGTCACTGGGCTTTAACCAGATTGATTTAGTAACAAATGGAACTCAGGCGATTGAGGCATTGAAAAAAAAGGCATATGATGTCATCCTCATGGATATCAACATGCCTGAAATGGGGGGGGTTGAAGCCACTGCATACATTCGTAAAAATTTTCCAAAAGAAACGCAACCCATAATAGTGGCCTTAACAGCTGATGCCATTTTGGGAAAACGAGAAGAATATCTAAAAAGCGGGATGGATTACTATATTTCTAAGCCTGTTCGTACACAAGAATTAGAAAATGTCTTGTTGGAATGCAATAAGCGTGTAGAAAATGAGGTCAATCCTTGAATTGTGAATTGGGGGTTCACAATCAGTTCATTAATGGGATCACTTCTCGCTAGTGACTTTAAATCCTAAAAAGAGATAATTACTTACCGCATGAAACAAAGCACTATCAAAAAACATCTGTCACAACTCCATAAACGTCTTCCAGAAACCCTTCGGCAGCACCGACATGGAATATATGAAAAACTCAAAAAAATCAAAAAAGATGTGATTAACAAGGATAATCTGCAACAAATCATCCATCGATTGGACCAGATTGACCAGCGAATTGAACAATCTATTGATTTAAAAAATAAACGCATCGAAAACTTACCATCTGTTAAATTTCCTGAAGAATTGCCAATCACTGAAAAAAAAGATCAAATTATTCAGGCAATCAAAGAGCATTCTGTTTTAATAATATCAGGTGAAACAGGTTCTGGAAAAAGTACGCAAATCCCCAAAATGTGCCTTGATGCTGGAAGAGGTATTCATGGCATGATTGGATGTACCCAGCCGCGAAGAATTGCTGCAATCAGTATTGCCCGAAGAATTGCTGAAGAGCTTGATGCTGATATTGGGCAGTTTGTGGGCTATCAAATTCGATTTCAGGATACCACACCCAAAAATGCATACATTAAAGTGATGACTGATGGCATACTTTTAGCTGAAACATTGAATGATCGCTTTTTAAATGCGTATGATACATTAATTATTGATGAAGCGCATGAACGAAGCCTGAATATTGATTTTTTGTTGGGGTTCATTCAATCATTACTCAAAAAACGTGCAGACTTGAAACTGATTATAACATCTGCAACCATTGATACCCAGAAGTTTTCAAAAGCCTTTCACCATGCACCAATTATCGAAGTTTCCGGGCGATTGTATCCTGTGGAACTGGAATATTTGCCAAAAGAAAATTTTCAGTCCAGCGAAGATGGTGCTGAAATAACACATATAGAAATGGCAGTCAATGCACTGGAAAAACAATGGAAAAAGCGACGCTATGATGATACGTTGATTTTTATGCCCACTGAGCAAGATATCCTTGAAACCTGTGATTTAATCAAGGCATGTATGCGCCATCATGCACAGGTCATTCCATTGTTTGCGCGACTCCCACAGGAAACCCAAAAAAAAATATTTGCACCATCAACAACGCAAAAAATAATTGTTGCCACCAATGTGGCTGAAACATCTATCACCATCCCAAACATTCGATATGTCATTGATTCAGGTCTGGCAAGGATCCCCCAATATCAACCCCGAACCCGAACCACAGTATTGCCGGTTCAGTCCATCTCAAAAAGCAGTGCAGATCAACGAAAAGGTCGATGCGGCCGTGTAACTGATGGGGTTTGCATTCGTTTGTATTCTGAAGCAGATTTTGAAAATCGGTTGCAATACACACCGCCTGAAATCCGGCGCGCCAATCTTGCAGCAGTTATTTTACAAATGATGGCACTTCGTCTGGGAACAATTGATCAATTTCCATTTATTGATCCCCCTGAACCCAGTAGTATTCATGATGGTATGAATGTTTTAACCGAACTTGGCGCCATTGTTTCAACATTAAAAGGCCCCAAATTAACTGATGAGGGGCGATTTATGGCGCGTCTTCCCATAGATCCCAGAATTGCGCGAATGATCCTGGAAGCTGAAAAAGAAAAATGCGTGAAACAGATTCTCATTATTTCAGCCGCACTTTCCATTCAGGATCCCAGGGAAAGGCCATTGGAAAAAGAAAAACTGGCGGATGAAGTTCATGCCATTTACCATGATCCACGTTCTGATTTTATGACCCTTTACAATCTCTGGTTGCATTATCATACGCATCTCACATCACATAAAACACAGTCTCAAATGCGTAAATATTGTCGCAAACATTTTCTGTCTTATATTCGCATGCGTGAATGGCAGGATATTGTCAATCAATTGGAAATAATTCTTAAAGATCAAGACATCGACCTTTCTGTCCATATTTACCAGGATGATCGCCTGTATGATGCCATTCATCGATGTATTGTATGTGGTTTTCTCTCCAATATCGCCACAAAAAAACAAACCAATATATTTTTGGCTTCAAAAAACAAGGAAGTGATGATTTTTCCTGGTTCCAGTCTGTTTAACAAAGCGCCAGAATGGATTGTTGCAGCAGAAATTGTTGAAACAACACGTCGTTTTGCAAGAACTGTTGGATCAATTAAATGCGAATGGTTGGAATTTTATGGCAAAAAGCTATGTCGAAAAAAGTATCTTTCTCCCCGATGGAACAAAAAACGTGGAGAGGTTGTTGCCGATGAACAGGTTTATTTGTTTGGATTATTGATCGTTCCCAAACGACAGGTATCTTATGGCGCTATTGACCCATCTTTTTCCAGAGATATTTTTATTCAATCTGCGCTGATTGAGGGGGACTGTTACCAACAGTTTAAATTTCTATCACATAATCAGCGTTTGATCCAGAATATCCAGGATATGGAGAACAAAACGCGCAGAAAAGATTTATTGGTGAGTGACGCTGATCTGGCAGATTTTTATCGTCAAAGATTGGAAAATGTTTATGATATAAGTAGCTTGAAGCGATTGATCCGAAAAAAAAGGTCTGATGATTTTTTAAAAATGTCAGAAGCAGATTTATTAATTGTTTCACCCGATCAGGGTATTATTTCGTTATTTCCAGATTATGTCACTCTAAATGGCAAATCTTATGATTTATCATATAATTTTTCTCCTGGTTCACCTGATGATGGCGTGACATTCAAAATTCCACAGAATCGGACCGACCAGGTCATGAAAAAGGATTTTGAATGGTTGGTTGATGGATTATTGAAAGAAAAAATTACCGCACTGATCAAAGGTCTTCCCAAGCGATATCGGAAGCAACTGGTTCCAATTAATCGAACAGTAGAACGATTAATGTCATTGATTTCCAATCAGGATGACCTTCCCTTATTTTCAGTATTAAGTCAAACAATCCATGAACAGTATCAGTTAAATATTCCTGCTGCTATCTGGCAACAAATAGAAATGCCTGACCATTTAAAAATGCGATTTTCCTTAATTAATCATAAAGGAAAAACAATCGAATCCAATAGAAATCTGCACAAATTAATGCAATCTCAAAAGGTATCATCCGCAAAAGAATCTGATGCCCGCGAAATTGCTGCCAAAAAATGGGAAAGATACAATTGCAGTGATTGGGATTTTGGTGATTTGCCTGAAAAGGTCATGATTTATGATCATTGGGAAGCCTATCTGGGACTATGCTGCGAGGACTCGCAGATCAATCTAAAATTGTTTGAAAGCGCCAAAACCGCACAATGGCATCATCAAAAAGGCGTTTGCGCATTATTAACGAGAAAATTCAATAATCAGCTAAAATATCTGAAAAAAAAATGGGCAACTTCTTTTAGAAATCATCCTGCATGCGTTGTTTTTGGTGGATATGATGCACTTGTCAAATCAATGATTCAGCATTTATCTTGCAATCTTTTTGAAAAATCAATTACAACCCAGACCGCTTATGAACAATATGTTCAAACAGTTCAGCCCATCTTGAACCAACATGCAGATAAATTGTTCACACGTATCAAAACCATTGTCGATGTCTGCGAGCAACTACGTATTCGCATTTATAACATCGAAACAAAACTTGCTGTCAATCCCCTCGTAAAAGAATTTTGCGCACAGCTCAGGGATGATTTGAATCATTTACTTCCAGTCAATTTTTTGGAAATATTTGATACGAACCGCCTGGATCATTTGCCAAGATATTTAAAAGCCATGGATATTCGTGCAGAGCGTGGGGTGGGAGATATTCAAAAATCAATGGCAAAAAATAAGGAAATCCATTTTTTTTCATTGCAATTACAAGAGATGGTTCGACACTTGACATCAGAAGCAAGTGAGGAAAAGCGTAATGCACTGGAGGAACTTTTTTGGATGATCGAAGAATACAAAGTTTCACTTTTTGCTCAAGAATTGAAAACAGCATATCCAATTTCAGCCAAACGCCTGGAAAAAAAAGTTGGTGAAATAAAGTGGATGATTTAAAATTTTTATGATCGTCCTATTTTGGATTTTCTTGGCATAGTTCTCACATTACAGGGCGATCATAAGGTTCGCCTCTACACCATAGCCGTCAGGCTAAGGCCTCTACACGCCTCTACACTGCACTTTTGCTCGTTCCCAGGCTCTGCCTGGGAACGTGTTCTTGGCGGCTCTGCCGCCTGTTCAGTTCGTAGGTGGCAGAGCCACCTCGGAAAACGTTCCCAGGCAGAGCCTGGGAACGAGCACCGGAGCGAGTTTGCCTTAGCCTGACGGCTATGGCCTCTACACGCCTCTACACTGCACATTAATATAAATACATTTGCATGAGACGAGCATATCTTTTTTTCTTGACTTTTTATAAAGTATAGAAACGATTATAGAATACAATATATTGATTTTTTTCTTGACAGACAACAATATGTTGTGTATTTATACCCATCAATATCAAAATAACTTCAATAAACTTAACCCAATTTGCATCACACCATGTGAATGTAAAACATCAAGGAGAAAATACGATATTATGTTTGATCAACTAAAAAAAAGGGACGGTCGAATAGAGCCGTTTGATTCATCCAAGATAACAAAAGCGATTGAAAAAGCGGGCGATGCGACTCAAGAGTTTGGGCATCGAGAAGCCCAAAAATTAACATTACGCGTATTGACACTGGCCAACCAGCTTCGCCTGGGTGAGATTCCTGAAGTTGAAGAACTTCAAGATATTGTTGAAAGGGTGTTACTGGATTCGCCTTATTATAAAACAGCCAAAGCATATATTTTATACCGCGAGCAACATGCACAAATAAGACAAATTACAACCAAAGCCAGCATAGACCTGGTTGAAGATTATTTAGAAAAATTAGATTGGAAAGTAAAAGAAAATAGTAACATGTGTTATTCGCTTCAGGGTTTAAACAATTATATTTCATCAGATGTGACCTCTGAATATTGGTTAAACCGGATATATCCCCCAGAAATAAGACGTGCACATAAGAATGGAGATATCCACATTCATGACTTAAGTCTATTATCTGTTTATTGTGTGGGATGGGATCTGAAAGATTTATTGATAGAGGGGTTCAAAGGTGTTTCCGGCAAAGTTGAAAGCAAACCGCCGAAACATTTTCGGACAGCTTTGGGACAAATGGTCAACTTTTTTTATACACTTCAAGGAGAAGCTGCCGGAGCACAGGCGATATCCAATTTTGATACCTTGCTGGCCCCATTTGTTCGGCATGATAGTTTGGATTATGATGAGGTCAAACAGGCCATTCAAGAATTTGTGTTTAATATCAATATTCCCACACGGGTTGGTTTTCAAACGCCATTTACCAATATTACAATGGATTTGGATGTACCAGATACCTTGAAAGATCATCCTGTCATTATAGGTGGTAAATATCAGTCGGATGTGTATGGCAATTATCAAATTGAAATGGATATTATCAATCGTGCGTTTGCAGATGTCATGATGGAAGGCGATGCTCGGGGACGAGTATTCACATTTCCCATTCCAACATATAATATTACATCAGATTTTGATTGGGACAATCCTAGCCTGGATAGTGTTTTCAAAATGACCGGTAAATATGGTATCCCCTATTTCTCCAATTTTGTCAATTCCGACATGTCTCCAGAGGATGCCCGCTCTATGTGCTGCCGATTGCGATTGGATAATCGGGTGCTCCGAAAAAGAGGCGGCGGTTTGTTTGGCGCCAATCCTTTGACCGGTTCCATTGGTGTGGTAACAATTAATTTGCCAAGAATCGGGTTTCAGGCAAAAGACAGGCATGATTTTTTTGATCGCATCAAAAATTTGATCGATATCTGTCAGAATAGCCTGCAAATCAAACGCAAAGTATTGGAACGATTTACAGAAAGCAATTTATATCCTTATTCAAAATTTTATTTGCGCAATATTAAGGAACAGACTGGGAAATATTGGAAAAATCATTTTTCAACCATTGGCATTATCGGAATGAATGAAGCCTGCATTAATTTTTTGGGCGAGAATATTGGGTCTGATGCTGGACGTGAATTTTCAATACAGGTCATGGATTTCATGCGGGACAGAATGGTTAAAATTCAGGATGAAACCGGTAACATGTTCAACCTGGAAGCCACTCCTGCTGAAGGCACATCTTATTCATTGGCTTTGTTGGACAAGAAACGATTTCCAGGTATTATCTGTGCCAATGAAAGTGCTTTTCAACAGGGAGCTGATCCTTTTTATACAAACTCCACACAATTACCAGTTAACTTTACAGATGATTTGTTTGAAACCCTTGAGCTTCAGGAAGATTTGCAAACGCGCTATACTGGTGGCACTGTTTTACATTTATTTTTAGGTGAGCAAGTTGATGATCTTGAATCCACAAAAACATTGATAAAAAAGATTGCACAAAATTTCAAGTTGCCCTATTTTACATTATCTCCCACATTCAGTATCTGTCAATCCCACGGCTATATCAAGGGAAATCATAATACCTGTCCAACATGTAATGAGGAAACAGAGGTATATTCACGTGTGGTTGGTTATTTACGACCGGTTAAACAATGGAATAATGGTAAGCAAGCGGAGTTTGATATTCGCAAAACCTATAAACTTGCAGCATAAAATTGACCTCTGAATATTTGCCATCCTTCAATGTGTGGCAGTATTCAGAGGGTGTATGTTTGTGTCTTTCCGGCAAGCATGCTTGACTTGTGGCTTATTCACAATCCCGCTTGCTAACGCGCGCGGCTCTGATACCAGGCAAGCTAATAAATCAGAGCCGCGCGTTACCGAATCAGAGCCGCGCGTTACCGAATCAGAGCCGCGCGCGTTACCGAATCAGAGCCGCGCGCGTTAGCAAGCGGGATTGTGAATAATTCATAAATCAATCAGTTAAGCGGGATTTGCTCGTTCCCAGGCTCTGCCTGGGAACGTTTTCCGAGGTGGCTCTGCCACCTACGAACTGAACAGGCGGCAGAGCCGCCAAGAACACGTTCCCAGGCAGAGCCTGGGAACGAGCACCGGAGCGAGTTTGCCTTAGCCTGACGGCTATGGAATGTACCCTGTTATAATTTAACATGGGCAATAATCCTAATCACCATCACCATCAGCATCATCATCAGAAAGATCAACCCCAGTCTGTTCTTGTTGTTTTTTTACACCGAAAAAATTAATGATCCGATTCAAAAACTGATTGTTCAAATCTTCTTTATTTAATTGCGAATTACGATATTCATCTTCCAGACATTCTCTATTTATACTGCGTTGGGTCAATTCCAGACTCATTTTTTGGACTGTTTGTGGTGAATTCTCAATAACAGGTGCAAAATCTTGTTTCGTTATTTCGTACAAATATGATTCTGTTTTCGTAATGATACTGGCTGTTCGCGGTTCACCGGTAAGAAGTGCCATTTCTCCAAAAAAAGAACCTGCACCCAGTCGAGCCACTTCAATAGCATCACCATCATCCATTTTGATCCAAACGCCAACAACCCCTTCTCGAATGACAAACAACGAATCTCCTTTATCTCCTTGCTTAAAAACAATATCATTGGCTTGAAAATGATGCAATCTCATGCGTTTGCTCAGATCTTCCTTCATGGTTTCATTTAAATACATAAACAAATCAATTTCATTAAGCAAGGTAATGGGACGCTTTGCATCTTCTTCACTTCGATCTTTAGGCCCTTCATATATATAAAGTTCCTGACGCTGTACTGCTGGGCGTACTCCTGATCGGCCTAAATGGATCCATGCTTGTTCAAAGACCTGACTTTTATAGTAGAATTTTAAATCATAATCATCCAGACAATAAAAAATAATGAACACCGCGGCCCATTCGTTTAATTCAAATCGAATGGTTGGATCAGCAGACTTGACAATGCCATTGACTGATAAAACAGCATTCATCAGGATTGATTTAATTTTTTCCGGATTGTGCTTGGGATCAACAAATAACTCTATTCGATTCCAGAAAAAACGATTGGGATGATTATAGTTATGAATGGGTGACTCTGATGCAATACTATTGGGCAGACTGAGGAGACTTCCATCACGTTTTTTTATTTTGATTGTTCGCCAGGTAATATCCACAACTTTGCCGCTGAACTCATCACCAATTTTGACCCAATCGTTGATTCGAAAAGGATGTTCCAAATTTATCGCAATGCCTGAAAAAATATTGGCAATATTGACCTGTATGGCCAATCCAATAATCATGGCTACCATACCCGATGTTGCCAATAAGCTGGTAAGTTTTTGGTCAAACACATATGCAACAATTCCAAAAAAAGCCAGCAGGTAAATTAGAAAGGCTAAAAAGTTTTGAAGTATTTTTGGCACAGAACGATTGCTTTTGATTTCAAGTGGAATCCAGATAAATCGCTTAATTGCAAGATTGACCAGATAAGCTGGCACCAACCACCATAAGGTGTCAAAAAATAACTTGATGAGCTCCATGTATCGGGGATTCTTTTGACAGGCAAACCATTCCAGTAATATAGATTCACTGGTTAATAAGTAAAAACTTAAGCAAAAGCTATGCAGTATCCATGATAATCTTGAAAAACATTCTATCAAATAGGTGCGAAACAAATGCATGAAAAATAATGTAATAATTGTCAGGCTTGCAATGATCAAATTCCAGTAATAGTTTTCAATAACACCACGCAGGGACAAGGTATTCTTAATAATCCATATTTCCAGGTTAAAGCATGAATAATTGATCATTCCAGTTTTATCATTCAGGTATTGAAGACTGCCCAATGAATTTTTTTGGATGACATTTCTGTGAAACATGGCTTTGGTCACCTGACAATCCAAAGAATTCGATAATATTTGGGGTTGCTGAATACGTGATGCAATGGATTCGTTTTCGTTCAGTCGCATGCCAATGACATCAGTCACAAATATAAGATTGTTCTCATTTAATGTTTTATGATGAAATTGTATGCCGATAAGATGTTCCCCGGGTGTATATGCGTGAGAGAGATAGTCCATTTTAAAATCGCCTGAAACATGAAACGCTTTGTAACGTATCTGATTACTCCGATCAATTTTTATTGGATTTTTCAACTGGATTGGCGCAATGGCATTTGGAAACAAAATGTTTGAGAAATCAATTTCTCCTTGATAGCGAAACCATAAATAAAAATCTAAATGGCATTTGCTTTCTTTAAAGTTGATATTTTTTATTTCAGCTATTTCAATACCAGTATAAACCACATTGGTTTTATACATTAATTGACCATCAACCCGCATCAAACGATCTTGGGTTAATGCCTTATCAATATCCGCAATTTCATTAATTTTGTATACAGCGCGCATTTGTGTGAGTGCGGATATTAATTTATTGTTTTTATACACGCCAATGGATATGGGCTTTGGAGTGTCTCCATTTTTGTCAAAATAGTTAAAACCAGTTATTCCTTCCAATCCATATTGAATTTGATTCATTTGAGTCAAATACTTTTGAACACGTTTTCGATCCGGAACAATGCTATCAGTTTTGCCTTCAATATTGGATTTTTCAAATGCGTGAATTAATAGTTTGGCAGCATCGTATGCAAAAGCGGCCCGCCAGTCAGGTTCTCTTCCAAATCGATTTTTATAGTTTTCTTTGAATTGCTGTGCTGCTTCATTCGCAGTATCATAGATAAAAGGAGTGGCAACATATATGCCATTTGTGTAATAGCCTGGCGATGTTTGCTCTTTTTTCAAGTCAGAAAAGCCTTTTGCAAAAGATTGTGATGCTAAAGCGTCAGGTGTCATAATGGCATTTTTTATATTTCTATCTCGAATGTGTTGTATTAAAATAATTCCCTCTGGTGAATGAACCGATAAATAAATAATGATATTTTCACTGGGTTGTCTAAGCAGCACACTTTGTAGGTTTTCAATAATGCACAGTAGTCGTTGCGATAAGTCTTTCTCTTTACGATCAAATTTATCATGAAGCAAAATGGGGATATTCATTTCTTTTAATGTTTTTTCAAAAATATCCGCAAGATTGGCGCCATATGCCAAACTCTCAGAAACAATACAGGCAGCTTTACACTTAAGCACTTTTTTTGCGTAATTGGCCAGAAATCTGCCTTGAAGGTTATCATTAAATGTGATGCGAAAATAGTATGGGTTATTGATCGTAACTGAAGGGTTTGTTGATGTCGGTGTGATTGCAGGTATCTGATTTTTTAAATAAATTTTACCGCCTGCACTTGAACAAGAGCTGTAATTGTGTCCAATAACAATGATGGCGCGATTATAGTCCACAATTTCCTGTGCTCTTTGCCGGGCAAGTTCATGTTCATTTTTGTCGTCATAAACATCAACGATTATCTTGTGGTCCTTGATACCGCCTGCTTTATTCGCTTCATTAACTGCCATATTGACGCCTTCCAAATAGGCCTTGCCATTTATGGCTGTTTTTCCTGTCATGGGGCCAATTAAGGCTACGTGAATTCCACTATCTGAGTTGAGAATTATTATGGCGATGAGAATTGAGGTAATGATGACAAATGAGGCTATTACATTGGATTTTTTGAATTTAATCATTTGTTTTTTATTATTAGTTCATATTACTCGATATTCAAGTTTTTCTTACAAACTAGCGCCGGAGCGCGTTCCCACGC
>Ga0272440_1001838_pt1 | contig 16988 bp, 25 predicted proteins | sample SSMMMBAug17_FD_192440 | JGI IMG/M metagenome (GOLD analysis project Ga0272440, IMG submission 192440) | Marine sediment archaeal communities from Little Sippewissett salt marsh, Falmouth, MA, United States - SSM-MMB-Aug17 | ecosystem: Environmental > Aquatic > Marine > Wetlands > Sediment ... | reverse complement strand
TAAAAAAGACTCATATGCATATTTATCTCATTCCCCTCTTCGTCTAAAAAAGGACATTTGTGTTTTGAAGGTAAAATCCATACAGTAGAGACATTTTTCTTCCCACCATCTCCAAACATGGGTTTATAAATAGTTTCATCCTCTTTCCATCCACTTTTTTGAGAAACAGATTCTTTTAATGCTCCCATTGATTTTTTCATTTTTACCGGATCAAGTAAATCATTTAAATTCATAATTCCTGCCATTTTTTCTCTCCTAAAATAATTCTTCGGTTTGTTCGTCTTCGTCTGATTTAAAATAGTGTTTCTTTTTTAATTCTTGTTTTAAATTATAAGCAAACATTGTATCTCTTAATTTGTATACTGATTCCGAATCTAGATATCCCTTTTCAGCAAATTCATTTAAAGCATCCTGATACCCTATTTCAAGACCTCTTATACATAATAATTCATGTAACTCCTCTAAAGGAATTTTATCTAAATCGGTAGTATCGACATCATCAATAATTCCCAATTTAGAGGCTTTATTCAATATTTCTTCAAAACTTTGTGTCATTAATATTTCTCCTCTAAAATTCTATTATAGATTATATAGCCAACTAATTCAAATAAGTCAAGATTTTTTTTCGTCTTTTAACATTTCATCAAATTCATCATTCAAAGCATTCTCTCTTTCATAATCAGAGACAGTTGTATTATCAGTATCAATTTGATTATCGGTTTCTGGAATATTGTCATCAACTTCAGCAACACTTGTTGAAATTGTTTCATGTGAATGAATATATTTTGTTAACTCTATAGTGAAACAAGCAACCACTCCATTCCAGAAAAATGTATTTCTACTATTTGAACCTCCCTCGTCATCCATATAGCCGATCTCATACCAAGAATTAAATATGGGAATATATACAAGATCCTTCTCGACAGGTTGCGATAATCCAGTAACAGTTTGAAAATTTCCTATTTCAGAATACATTGTCATATTATCAATTGCCGTCATTCCAAATTGTGCAAACATATCTCCAGCACCACTGAAAGTTGATGGATCATCAGGTAAAAGATAAATTTCAACAGCATCTTCATATTTAGTAAGATCGTCTTCTCCAAATATTTTATCAAGATTAACATTTGTTTTTTTAAGATAGTAACAAGGAACACCAGATAATTGAACCAATTCATTTTGCAATTCAGAGGTAAAATCTTTCTCTTTTTGTGTTGTAAACTCGTTTAAATTAGCCATTTAAAACCTCTCAATTATTTTACATTATTTATTTTTTCCAAATCGGCAAGAAATTTATCAACCAAGTTAACATATTCATTTAAATATTGAAGTTGAATCTTAGGACCTTCCTTTTTCATTGTTTGATATTTTTCCGCAAGTTTTTTCTCTCTTTCCCATTTTTTGATAATTTCCTCTATGCTCATTAAAATCTCCATTCTCAATACAAACATCAAATCTTTCAGGCGTTCCGGGAGTCAGCATATTAAAATAAAGAAATTTTTTATATTTCAGACACTTCGGAACAAAATTCATCATGTCCAAAAATTTACAACCATTACAATACATATACCCTCATTTCCAATTTTTAATAACTTTTATTTTATAATTATGCCCTTCTTGAGTAAAAGTTTTAACTCTTTTCTTGAAATGTTTATATAAATATCCATCTACTTCAATTTGTTCATATGATTTAACATATAAATAAACTATCTTAGGAACAAAATCAAATAGTTTAGCTTTCTTTTTACTATCATGTAGTCTCAAAATACGACCTAAAGCCTGAATAGTTTTTATTTTCTTTTTTATTCCTTGCAACATAAACGCATAATGCAATCTTTTTATAGACAATCCTGTAGAAATAATTCTGTATGTTCCCATTAACAGTACATTATCATTATTTTCGATATATTTAAAAATTCTCTTTCGTTCTTCGGCTGAAGTATCCTTATCAACTCTGAAAATCTTTTTGTGCGGATAAAGCTTTTTCATTTTATTCATAAACTTTTTTGCATATCTAACATGCCGATACAAACAAATTCCATTTCCTGTTTTCGTCTGACCAATGAAATTAACCATATAATTTAAAAGACTTTCATCTTCTTCAACAAATTCAAGCTCCTGAACGTAAGACATTTTTCTCTGAATTCCATAATTAAATATCAAATGATATATATCAACATCAGCGGAGAATCCACCGTCAATCATTTCTCTTGTCGAAATAGAAGATATTACATCACCAAACATTCCTTGAATTTGAATATTTTTCAATTCATCTTCTTCTTCGTGAAGGGAACCCGTCAATCCGACTCTGAAAACAGTATTATGACAAGATGTAACAATCTTTTTGGCAACTTTAGCGATTGATTCATGAACTTCATCATAAATTAAACAACCTACCTGTTCCAAAAAATTTGAATCAAACAACTTTTCAAATGTTTCATTGGTATTTTTTTGTGAACTCCAAGTTGTAATGATAACTGGTTTGTTATAATCTCTTTTCTTTTTCGGAATATCCCCATGAATCATTTGACATAGAGATTTTATATCAATATTTTTATTTTTCTCAAAATATTCTATAAGATTATAATACATCTGTGAAACAAGTCCTTTATCAGGAACTACAATTAATACTTTTTTGTTATCCTTTCTACCATTGAGATAAGCCATAATTATCATCGAAATAATTAAACTCTTTCCTGATGATGTGGGAGAAAGAATAATATTGTTTCTACTTTCTAAAACAGCCTTCACAGACTCTTTTTGATAATAGTGGGGTGTTAGTATTAAATTTAAATTTTCAACGAATCTATCAAAGCTGGCTTCGTCTATTCGTGATTTTCTACTTAGTCTCTTGTCTACTTCATATGAAATTTCTTCTTCATCTAAAAAACTGAGAAGATCGTCAAGAAGTCCATTATACAATTTATTGCTATTATAAACCAATTTAAAAGTTTGATTAGAAAGTTTTCTATTTTTCCATACCTGTTTCTGATAAGTAAAACGTTGATCTATTTTTCTATAAATTTCATTATCTGTTATTCTAAATCTAAAATAAACAGCATTATGATAAAATATCTTGACGACCTTATTCATTTTATTTTTTCAAAACCAACCATTGTTTATAACATAAATATTCTTCATGTGTTAAATCAATCATATCTCCAGCTCTTAAATATTCTGTTTTTCCATTTTTAAAATGAAGCGGAATTCTCTGTCCTTTAGGAGTATTATAGATAAAATGATAAGTTTTTTTATCACTTGATCTTTTTACATTTTTCTTTTCCTGAATAGGTTCAATTGAAACTCCTTCATCAGGATTAAGCTTAATATTTACTTTGACAACTTCATCAACATCCTTATCTTCTTCAATTTCTTCCTTTTCATAACCTATTTCAATACTTTCGTTAACAACCTTTGTTTCTTCCTCCGGAATAGGTTCAAGCTTTGTTTCTTCCTCTTTAACTTCTTCAAGCTTTGTTTCTAATTCTTGAAGAACTCCCTTTAATAATTTCATTTTTTTAGTCTTTTCTTTTGACTTGGTTTTCGGTCTTAGTTTATTAATTTCATTTTTAGTTTCTTCAATTTTTTCGAGAATTTCTTTTCTGTCCATTTTAATCTCCTATGTAAATAAATTAGTATTAAAAGTTAAGTGAGTCCCATATCTGACATAAACTTCCCCTCCAAACAAATTTTTATAGTCGACTACTTTTTTCGGAAGTTGTTTTGCTTTTGCCAAATCTCTCAATTCCTTTTTATTTATCTTAAAACAAGGTTTATTTCTGTACAACATATCAGGTTGCATTGTTGGAATTGATTCGATCGATCCGCTTGTAATTGTCATTAGATTCTCCATAAATAAACATTATCATTCATATTTATTTATTATCTGTTTTAAAAAATCTCTTGATTTAATTCTTAAATCTAAAATACTTCCATTATTATCAATTACAAAATCATATTCAAATTTTTTAACATTTTGATCAGATTCATTCCCGGCGGTTAAATTCTTTTCAGCTTCTTTTCTATCAATAAAAACTGTGATTACATTTTCAAACGATTCTTTGACTTTTTTAATATTCTCTGGTTCCCTTATATCAACAAAAAGAACATGATTAGGAGTTATAAGGCTTCTTCTCCACATTGATTTAATATAATTGAGTGAACCATCATAATTTTCATCCCATATTCTTTTTATTTCTGATGCTGTATTTCTATATGCATCATCTTTTATATTCATTTCAATTCCTAATTCTTTCATCGCTCTTTTAACAGGATCAACAGAAGAAATTTTAGAAATAAAAAGATCTGGAAATCTATCAATACCTATATTTGCACACATTTTGAAAAATTCATCTTTTCCAGATCTTGGAAAACCATTTACAATCACCATAACATTGTCAAAAATTCTCACTTTTATCCTCCTTCTCTCGAAGAATTAAAAATAATTTATCAATATTTTCTTTTATTTCTTCAATAGATTTTTTTAATTCATTAAAATCTCCTTTAATTTCTTTTACTTTACCTTCTATTATTCCCGTTTGTCTGCTAAAATCATTAATCATTCTTGCTGTTTCTTGATTCATAAAAAATACCTCTTTTAATTTAAGCCCATTTCATTAAGAAAATCTTTCATGTAAGGAGCATCATTTTTTATTTTATGACAAAAGACTCTCCATTCCCACATTTTATGATTCGCTCTATTCGGATATATTGTTAAAAAAGTTTCATAATTCAATGTTATTGTTCTTGTATATATAAAACTCTGTGGAACATTATCAATCATATCACGCCATTCGTCTGATCGTTTAGCTTTTCCAAGACCTTCTTTTCTGACAACTTTTAGATAAGCTTCAATCTTTTCATTTAAAACTATTAAGACTCTTGGATCAATTGAAGTAAAATTATCTTTTGTTAAATGTGTTGATCCTAACAAGTGCATTTGTGATGTCGAATTAGAAACAATAAAAAGATATGTTGCAAACTCATCGAACATTTTTAGACTTGCTGTAAGATCGCATGATATTTGAATTTGCCTTAAAAATTTTCTATGTGAAGAACCTGCCTTTATCAATTTTTTGCAAAGTTTTAAATCATTGAGGCCTATATCAGGAATCTCCCCCTTTTCTTTATTCCAAGACACCTCACTATCATTTATTTTCCATGATTGTAAAGGGTTTCTCATTCCTTTTAAAGAATTTTCCCAATTAAATGTTTTTAAATTTTTAACTACTTCAAAATTGTTCATTTTTATCGTCCTCAGTTAATCTTTTATAAAGTTCCTTAAATTCTTCATTATTCATATCTTTAATTTTTTTAAGAAATTTTTTCATTTCAAATTTAATCATTCCAAGATGCGTCTCTTCAAAATCTTCATCAAGAATAGTTCTGCCGCATTCCGGACACATTATTTCCTTTACCAATACAGTTCTCTTGTCTTTTATTCCACAATAAGTTTTCATGATTCATTTCTCCTTTTAAATTTATCATAAAAACTTACAAAAACCATTGTGAGAAGAAAAATTGGAACAGCCAAAGGAATAGGCCACAAACATTGAAAAAGACTTCCTGAGAATGTTTCTGTGTTTATAAATTTCTTAAAAACCACTTCCAAAAATATATTTAATAATATTAAAATCAAACAAATTATAATTATCATTTTAAGCTCCTTGTATCAAGTATTTAATATAAATTAGCCAACTAATTCAAAAATGTCAAGAAAATTGTTATCCTATATCAAATTCAACGGGTTCAGAGTATTCATTTTCAATCAATTGAATTGTTTCATCCCAAAGATTTTTTCCATCTTCTTTAATATCTCTCCAATTTAATTGTCTTCCTCCTATCAAAACAAGATCATACTTATTCATAGTTCTAGCCCAACACTGAAGAAGTAGAGCAAGACAAAGATCCTGAAAAATATCATCTTCTCTTATAACATCAATATTATTAATGGATTCATCTGTATAACATTCAAGATACATTTCAGTTTTATCTTCGTCATTTTGAATATGAAAATTTCGTGTTTGTCTGTTGTATGAGAAAAGATAATATGTTCCATAAGTTATCTGCTGTTGTTCAAGATATCCAGAAAAATATGAATAACTCATTAAATCTTCATAACTATCTCCATGCATATTTTGTTCATACATCAATTTCCTAGGAGAAATTTCAGGTGATACGACTCCTGATCCTCCCAAAAGATAAACTCCAGATACCATCGAAATTGTGTTAGGCAAAGTATAATCAAGAACTCCTGAAGTTAAATCAAGTTGATAAACTGATGGTTTAGCACCATCATAATGTTTTTCCACATATTTTCTTGTTGCTTTTGGTAAAATATAATTTTCCCATACAGTATCATCAACTGTTATATTATGAATATTATATCCAGCCATATTATAAATCAAAGTTTTAAAAGTGGTAGCATCCATGGTTTATTCCTCCTATTGTTCAATATTATTTATTTGATCCGCCTCCGGGCGGATCAACGAGGGATTGCGGCGGCGCGTGTATACCGAGTAATATCATTCTAATACGATGGATTCACAAATTCGCTTCGCTCATTTGTTCATTATATAACTGTATTAGATGAGGATGAACATAGTGAATCCGAATCCTTCAGATATAATCAAACATTTAAACCATTATTATTTTATTAACATCAAATTTATTTACATCTATCTTATCAGATATAATCAAGAATATATTAGATGAGGATGAACGTAGTGAATCCGAATCCTTCAGATATAATCAGATATTTATTTCATCTATATGATTCTATTTTCTCTTATTTTATATTGAGGATTCACTACGTTCATCCTTTCAGATATTATCAAACATTTAAACCATTATGTTATTATTTTACTAACATATTAGATGAGGATGAACGTAGTGAATCCGAATCCTTCAGATATTATCAAGAATCTTATATTTCCAGATTAGTGAATACTAACAAACTTGATATTATCAAGATACACCTATAGCCAATATTTGAACCATATGGTTTGAATTGATATATTAATAGATAACATATTATCAGATATAATAGGAACCATATTGTGGATATGAAAAATTGGACGAAGGGAAAGCAAACGATAGTTTGCCCGAAGTCCATATTTTGAAATATCCACATGATATAATCAATAGAAATAAGAAATAAAAAATCATATATAATCAAGAATTTATATATTAGATGAGGATGAACGTAGTGAATCCGAATCCATCAATAATCAGATAATATCAAGAATTTATATATTAATCTTATTTTTATAATATCAAGAATTTATTTGAATCATATATGAGGAATGAACGTAGTGAATTCCGAATTCCTCATATTAATCTTATCTTATGAATTTATTTTATCTATTTAATCTTCTGGATGAGGATGAACGTAGTGAATCCGAATCCTTTCACTTAATTTATTTAATCTCCTCTTATTGATTTTATTATTTCTTATGTTTCTTATTTCATTTCATTCACTCATTCGTTTCGTTCCGCGCAAGCTGTCGCTTGGCTTCAGCTACACTTCACTCATTCGTTCATTCATTTATTTTGTGTGGGGGAGAAAGAGAATTAATTGTTGATATCTGGATAACCACGATACACCTTGGGCTTTATAAAAATATTGAAGAATGATTGAAAAAATAAATGATTTCAAGTGGTTAACTTTTAGAAGTTCTCCAGTTAAAGTCATCTACAGTGAGATCTTCTAAGTTTTTCATGCCTAAATTTATCTGCATTTCGAGTGCATTTAGAAGTTCTCCAATCGCTCCAATATTTTCAGTTGGATTGGGATTGAGACCAAGTTCTTTCATTTTGTCCTGAAGTTTTTCTCTGATTTTTTTATCTCTTTCAATTCTTCTTTTGCTGATTTCAGTTTGAGTGAGTTTGTCCTTTTTCCATTCTTTGAGAAGTTTGATGTTATTTCTAAAAGAAGCATTGTTGAAATATTGTTTGAAGAATTTCATTCTATTGAAGAAACAATCCCAGAAATGAATGACAGGCTCATGTTCGAGAAGTTCTAAATTCAGATGTTGAAGTTGTTGATAAAAATTCATTCTATTAAAACATGAAACATATTTTGAAAATCGTGGTCTCATTTGTTCAATATCAAGATAGTAGAAGTCAGATAAAAATTCAGCAACTTTCATATCGCCTGCATGTTTTTCTTCATATTCTTTTCTTGATTTGAATTGGATTCCTTCAATTTTCTTTTTTTCAATATATTCTTTCACGTCATAAATGATTGATTCTTTTTGATCTGGAGAGAGTTTTTCATCAGGTGCTAGTTTGGTATTCAATTCTCCTTTTTCAACATCCTGCATGATTTTACGCTTTCTTTTGGTGAATTCTATATCAGACATATAAACAGATTTGTCTAAAGTTTTTTCCATTGCTTTAAGATAAGTTTTTAAAGTCGAGGAAGAAAGATTTTCATATTCTGCAAATTTGTCTGTGAAAATGGGTGAGCGTAAAATGTCTTCAGGGAAAACAATTTCAGTCAATTTTTTGACAATAATCTTATTTTCAATTTTCTTGATTAAAATATCTTTAATTCCTCTCCAAACTTCAATAGTCTCATATTTGTTGGAAAGTTTTTTAAAAATATCATTCATTTGAAAACAAAATTGTTGAAATGAAAGTTTATTTAGTCTCTTGATGTTTTCAGAAGAGAAAATATCTTCAACTACCAACTTGTGGGATAGATCTTTTCTCTTTTTATCTGAAGCATCATTAAAAGGCTTTAGAAGTCCAAAGTCCTTTAATAATTCTTCAGCATCCATATTTTGAGATTTTATTCTTTCAGCATTTAATATTCTACCATTGTCGGAAGATTTTATACTTTGAATGTATTTGTTATCCATATCTTGAAGTTTCTTGAAACTTGTCCTGTTATATTCTTGTTTATAAAGAAGAGCGTTTTGTTTTACCTGACCTTTTATGATTTTATCGAAGTTTTCAGAGGACCATTCATATTTGTGATATTTTTTAGAAGATTCTTTTTCAAATTGGTTTGTGACAAATTCAGGAACATATTCAAACCAGTTAGAATTAAGTTCTTGTTTGTTTGTATAAAGAGCACAACGTAATCTGAACATATAATCATAATCAATTTCAAGTTCATATTCTTTGATAAATTTTTCAGCTATTTTTGTATCATAATCAGAGAAGTAACAACCTCTATTGAATTTGTTATCAAGATACTTATATTTTTTGTAAGTTCTTTTTTCGTATTTTGTTCCTTCGGTCTGGAGGAGTTTTATTTCTATTCCAAGATATTTGAGATATTTTTCAAAATGATATTTATTGATTCCAAAGATACCTTCTATTTGAGCAAATGTGAAAGGGATGGCTCCAATTTTTCTACAATTATAAAGATGAACTCTGGTATGATTTTTAAGTGTTTTGACAATGTAAGCACAAAGAGCAACTTCTGAAAAGTTCCAGTCAAATAATCTTTGTTTTTCATCAGAATAGTTTTTTATGATGTAGAGAGAAGGAAGACCGCTTCTCAATTTTGTATATCCTCTGTTATTTTCACCAACATATTGATAGATATCTTCTTCTTGAGTTGTTATTTTGTTATAGAGTTTTAAATTGTTTGAATGACAGGAATTATATTTTTCTGAAAAAGTGTCGAGAATCTTTTTTATTTTTTGATATCTTTTTTTATGTTTAGGATTGTTTTCGTTATATTTATGTGTTGTTATTTTTTCGAAAATTTCAGAAGGAGTCATGAATCCATAATCTTTGTTATTTCTTCCTTTATATGTTGGGTTTATTCCTGTTAGAATTTTATTAATTTTTTTGAAAGTTTCTTTAGAGATTTTAACATTTTTTTCATCAGCAATAAGATTTTGTATTTTACTGCTTCTTAATGCTCTTTTGCTTCCGCTGTTAAGATTCAAAAATAAACCTCAAAAAATAAAATTACTTCTATTCATTATAATAACAAAAAATAAAAAGTCAAGCAAATTTTCAAAAAAATTTTACTTGCGGTCTATATTATTTATTAAACTTAAAAATTGACTTATTGAAAAAAGTTGTTATACTAAGAAAAATTGATTCTTTTTATTAATAAAAATGGAGGTGTCAATGAAGATCAACACAAAAGAATTTAGGAGAATTGTACAGAATTGTTCTCTCATTAATCACGGGAATTTATCTGTTCCTGTTTTGAAATATTTGAAATATATAAAAATGGAAGTAAAAGCAGATTCAATTACTTTAACTTCTACAAATCTCAATGAATGGTATTCAAGAATAATTAAATTAGATCATGGAGAAAATTTCAGTCTGCTTATAGATACGGAACAATTATTAAAAGTGCTGAAACATATAAAATCAGAATTCCTTGAGTTTTCCATAATAAAAGATGAAAAAGGCAGCATTGTTCAGTTGAAGATTGAAGCAGAAATGACATTTAAAATTACCCCTGATCTTGAGATTAATAATTTCCCGGATGTGCCTTTCAGCCGTCCCAAAAGTTCGATTAAAATCTTCAACAAGGAGAAACTGTTTGAAATTATGAATAAAATCTGTTTCAGCGCAACAAAAAACAATATCAACAAATCTTATTCAGGCATTCTATTTTCCCAGAAAGAAGATCATCTGGAACTTGTCACAACCGATATCCACAGGCTTTCTCTGGTTGATACCAAAATTGCAAAAACTGAGAAAGATTTTGTCATATCAGTTGATTCAGCTAAAAATATGATGAAAATCTTCAACAATCAGGAAATCAATTTTATGGCAGACTCAATCTCAGTTCATGTTTCATCAAAAGATGAATTATATTACAGTAGAGCTCTGAAAGATGAATTCCCCGACTACAACAGTGTGCTCAACCGGGAACAGATAGCAGAAAGCTGGTATGAAGCTGACAAAAAAGCTCTTTTGCAGAATTTGAAGTCTATCCTTAATTTTCATAAAAAAGAAAAGGCCATTTATACAGAATTTCATTTTGCTGATAAAAAGTTGAATCTTACAGCAATTGGCGAAGACTCGGACATAATTGAAACCAGTATAAATTTAAAAACAGTAAATGAAGATCTATCTGATTTGAGAATTGTTGCTCTTAATGCACGGTATATCCATGAAGCCATAAATCATATGGATAATATCAGGATGAATAAATCCCCCGGAGAATTCCGGAAACCCTTTTATTTAGCTGATATCCAGCCGGATTATGAATTTTACCATATTGTGATGCCTATAAAATTTAGGGGGTTATGATGATAACAATTAAAGAAATTATTAGTAAAAACGGAGGCGACATAATGACAAATGGAAGCTGTCAACACTGTAAAGAAAGAGAGAAAATAATAAAAGCTTGGCAAGATAAGTTTAATAAATCAAGGATAGAAAATGATAAATTGTTTTGGGATTTAAAAAAAGCTAAAGATAAGAAGATAAACGAGCTGAATGTGAAATTACAGGAAATGGAAGAGCAACTATATGGATTCCAAGAAGAAGCTCGATATTTTAAAGAAGCATATGAATTAAACCAAACAGATTTGCAGAGAAAAGAAGCGTATCCTGGAGAACTTGAGACAGCAAAAGGAGCTGTAGATTATTGGAGAGATAAGTATCAAGAAGTTTTAAAAATAATAGAAACTTTATTTGATAGTAAAGAAATTAATTGCATTACTATAGATAAAGAATATAATGATGTGTTAATTACATTCAGACCAGAGTCAGAAAATTTAAACGGGATAAGTGTACGTTGTGAATTAAAGCAAGAAACAGACAATCGTTGATATTTTTGGAGGTTGTGATGATAACAATTGAAGAAATTGAAGAAATTGAAGAAATGAAAAGTCAATGTGATTTGCAAAAACATAGTATTTTAAAGGTTTCAGAAAGAATTCCTCATTTTCATACCATTATTTTAGGAATGATTGATTATGAAATGTAAAATTTGATTAATATTAAGAAAGATTATGAAAAATTGCAAAAAGATAAGTTAGATTATTTTAGAAAGAAAACAGAATTTGATATTTTCTCCATTTTTACTAAAGATGATAGGAATCTTTATATCAGGAATTCAGATGAAGAAATTATCAATAAGCGTGTTGAAATGGAAAAATCTAAAAGAAGACTTGATAAATATGAAAGTTGGATTGATTTTTTGAAAGTGTTGAGAGGAAATATAAAAAATATTATTGATTATGAAAAATTTAGAGCTGGACAGTAATTTTTTATTGACTTTTTTAAATTAGTTGGTTATATAGCAATAGGCATTATTAAATTAAAGAGAGAGGAAAAAATGAAAGTAGAAGTATTTGCAGGAGAGAAGAGAGTTCTAGTCAAACTCATTGAAGAAGAAATTAAATCTAATGTCACTGAAAGTGGAATTGTTCTTGAGGAAGAAAAAACAAATAAGGCTAAAATTAAAAAAGGTGAGATTGTTGCTTATCCTGATCCTGAAATTGAGTTGGGCATCGGAATTGGTGATATTATTCATTTTGAAGAATATCATGGCAGAAAAATATTTATTCAGGGAAAAGAATATTTTTCTGTAGAAACTGATAAAATTTTGGCGTTTGAAACAACTTTTAATATGAAAGATTTAGAATCTTTGAGTTATGAGGTATAAAATGACAGAAATAAAGGAACTTAATGAATTTATAGTCAATCTTTATATAGTAAAGATTACAGAACCGATTATTTATATTGCAAAAGATATGGATGATTTATATAAAAGATTGAAAGAAGAGAATATTTTTGATAGAGTTACTGAAATTCGTTTAATAGATAAAGGATGTATTGCGACTGAAAAAGCAGTTGAAGATTTAAGAAAATTTAATGAATTTATTTTGGAGGTATAAAATGAGTGAAGTAAATATTAATGTTGAAGCTTTAAAAGTAGAAGATGTTAAGGAAGGTGATATTTTAATTTTTAGAATGGATGTTTCGGGTCTTCCTAGGAAAAGAGGTGAAGAATATTTGAGGAAATTTAGAGATAATATTAAAGAAAGATTTTCTAAAAACAGGATAATTGTGCTTCCTAAAAATCATGAAGTTGAAGTTGTGAGAAGTTCTGAAAAGGAAGAGGAGGAATCATGCCAAGAACAGATCTAAGACAATATAAAGGAATGTTGTATCAACCTGTCATGAGTAAAGATGGGAAAAACATTGTAGGATATGCGAACAGACACATCAAAGAAATGAAAATTCCATGTCCTAAATGTGATTATACAAATTGGACTGCATCAAATAGTGATGGAATAAAATGTTCTCATTGTTCTGGTGAAATAACAAAAGAAGATATTCAATCAAAAATAAAAAGGAGGAAAGAATATGCATAGTGAAATTAAAAAAGGTGAAGAATCAAGAAAATCAGCATTAAAAGGAATTGAAATTCTAGCGGATACTGTTCAGGTTACGCTTGGACCAAAAGGAAGGAATGTTGCGATAGAGAGAGAATTCGGTCTTCCTCATATCACAAAGGATGGTGTCACTGTTGCAAGATCTATCAAATTGAAAGATAAATTTGAAAAAATTGGGTCTGGAATGATTCTTGAAGCGGCAAAAAGAACAAATGATGATGCTGGTGACGGAACTACAACCGCAACAGTTCTTGCAAGAGCGATGGTTAAGGAAGGAATGAGATATATTGATTCTGGTTGCAATCCTGTAGAAATTAAGAAAGGAATGAATAAGGCTGGAGAATTGATCTCAGACATTCTCAAAGAAAATTCAAGAGAAGTTAAAACATTTGAGGATATGATAAACATTGCAACAATTTCAGCAAATAATGATTCTGAAATAGGCTCTATTATTGCAGGGGCTTTTGAGGAAGCCGGAAAGAATGCAGTTATTTCAGTCGAAAATTCCATAAATGAAAAAACCTATTTTGAAATCACAGAAGGATTTGTTTTTGATAGAGGATATTTTTCTCCTGTTTTCATAAATAAACCTGAAAAAATGCTTGTTGAATATAATAATCCAGCTTTTTTGATCACAGATAAAAAAATAACATCTATGAGACCTTTCGCCCATCTTATGGAATCTTGTCTCAAACAACAAAAACCGCTAATAGTTATTGCAGATGATTTTGAACAGGATGTTTTAATCGCTATTATTAGAACAATTGCTCAAGTTCAAATTACTATTTGTCTTATAAAGGCGCCGTCTTTTGGTGATGCGAGAATGGAATCCCTTGAGGATATCGCCGCAATGACTGGAGCTACTATTGTCAGTGATAAAAAAGGAACAAAGTTTGAGGATATGAAACTTAATAATCTTGGTTTTTGTGACAAAATCAAAGTTGGAAAGGATGAAACAACAATAATACATGGACATGGAAAGGATATTGAAAAGAGAGTTGAAGAACTTAAGGCTAAAATTGAAAATAGTAAATCCGATTATGAAAAAGAAAAACTTGAGAAAAGGCTTGCTGGTTTGACTGGTGGGATAGGTCTCATTTATGTTGGTGGAATGGATGAACTTGAACAAAAAGAAAAGAAAGATCGTGTTGAGGATGCTTTAAACGCTACCAGATGCGCAATCGAAGAAGGTATTGTTGAAGGTGGTGGAATGGCTCTTATGAGAGCAGATAGAACTTTTATAGAACATGAAGCAGAATTTAATGAAAATATTGGAATGAAAATTGTTAAAAAATGTCTTTCAACTCCATTTAAACTCATTTGTGAAAATGCTGGTGTTAATCCTGCTGAAATTTCAATCAAATTATCTTCAGAAAATGGATATAATGCTAAAACTGGAGAAATAGGTGATATGTTTGATATGGGAATAATTGATCCTTTAAAGGTTACAAAGACAGCTTTGTTGAATGCTATTTCTGTTGCTGGAACATTTCTGACAATGGAAGCTTCTATTGTTCTTAAGAAAGATGAAGAAGATAAAATGATGCCTCCCGGATTAATGGGATAATAACTCTCGGACCGTCTCAACGGGCGGTCCATTTTTTGATTTTTATTGTTGAAGGAGTATAAAAAATGAAAAGATTTATTAATTTCGGAAAGATTGGTCAATTTAGAAATGTTATAAGAGACATAAACATGGCTTCATCTTTTGAAGGAGTGGATGGAGAAGGGAATCCAATTTACAATAATGATAAACCAAAACCCGTTATTACTGTAACAGGAACAGAAAAAATACATGGAACTAATGCGGCTGTATGTTATAGTAATCCTGATGGTTTTTGGGTTCAAAGTCGTAAAAATATCATAACACCTGAAAAAGATAATGCGGCATGTGCTTTTAATGCTTATCAAAATAAAGAAGCATGGATGACTATTATCAATGAACTTGCAAAGGAATATGAAATTGATCTTGATAAATATATTATTTCTGTTTATTTTGAATGGTGTGGTGAAGGAATTCAAAAAAATTCGGCAGTGACAGGATTAAGTAAAAGAGCGATGGTTTTTCAGCATTTTAAAGTATCTCCCATTGAACCACAGAACGATGAGGACATTGAATCTGCAAGATGGCTTGAAACAATGTCTGACTATAGAGCGGGAAGAATTCCAAAAGACGGAGGATATTTTTGGATACCTTCAAATATATACAAAAAAGACGGAGGATATTTTTGGATACCTTCAAATATATACAAAAAAGAAGATAACATTTATAATATCATGAATTTTCCATATTTTTCGCTTGATATTGATTTCAACAATCCTTTATTGAGTCAAAATGAAATGATTAAGTTGGTGGAAGAAATCGTTGAGCCGAATTCTCCAGTTGGGGAATCTTTTGGAAAAAAAGGAAATGTCGGTGAAGGAATTGTATTTACTTTCACATATAAAGATGTTCTTTATAGATTTAAGGTTAAAGGCGAAAAACATTCCAAATCAAAGGTGAAGACTCTTAAACCTGTGGACAATGAGAAGGAACAAGCAAAGATTGATTTTGCTAATTATGCGTGTTCTCCAACAAGACTAGAACAAGCTTGGCAAAATACTTTTGGAATCAATAATGAAAAAATGGAACCAAATGTAAAAGAAACAGGAACTTTTTTAAGATATGTTTTTAAAGATGTCATGGAAGAGGAACAAGACGTTATGAGTCAGAAAGGATTGGAACCTAAAGATGTTAATAAAATGGTCAGTAAAATAGCAAGAATATGGTTTATGTCAGAATTGGATAAATATTTTTTAAAAGGAGAGTAAAATGTATGTCGTTATTTGTACTATTATAGTAGTTGGAGTAATACTTTGTTTTAGTTTGATTCTTGATCATCGTCTTGCTATGGAAAAAGAAAAGACTGAACAGAAAAGATTAGATAAGGAATCAGAATTTTTAAAAGGAGTGTAAAATGACAGCAAAAGAGATTTTAATTTATGTTGTAATATTATTTGGATTGCTTTTTGGAATTGGAAGATGTGCTACGACTTTGAACACAGATGAAATAAATAATGTTAAAATTAAAGAAAAGGGTATTAAACGAGATAAGTCAAGTGATATTTATCTTGTTTATACAAAAAATCATGGGGTTTTCAAAGTGACAGATTCTTGGTTAGATGTAGATTTTTCCGCTTCGGATAGATATGGAAATATTCAAATAAATAAATGTTATAATATCAAGACACGTGGCGTTAGATTTCCTTTTTTAAGTTGGTATAAAAATATAATTAAGATGGAAAATGTTAAATGTAAATAATTTCTTGACTATTTCAATTTAATTGTATATTCTTCTATTAAATAATTTTTGGAGGTTATTTTGAGGCTTGGTAATATCAAAGGAAAAAACTTTTTATCAATAGGCGCTGTTAAAACTTCATTTGAATTTATTCATGGTAAAGTTATAATTTATAACGGCGAAATAGGCTCAGGAAAATCTACAATTATTGATATGATTTCGGTAGCTTTATTTGGTAAAACATATTCAAAGAAAGATATTTCCTCAATTATTAATAGAACGAATAAGAAACAATGCGAAGTAGAACTTGATTTCTGGGATGATAATAAAAATCATTATATAATTAAGAGAAGTTTTAAACCAGACAAACATTCAT
>Ga0272440_1001837_pt1 | contig 17005 bp, 8 predicted proteins | sample SSMMMBAug17_FD_192440 | JGI IMG/M metagenome (GOLD analysis project Ga0272440, IMG submission 192440) | Marine sediment archaeal communities from Little Sippewissett salt marsh, Falmouth, MA, United States - SSM-MMB-Aug17 | ecosystem: Environmental > Aquatic > Marine > Wetlands > Sediment ... | reverse complement strand
GCTGCCCTGGGCTGGTATGTTGCTGCCCTTTCAGGGCTAAGAAAAACAATATCCGACTTTATGAGAAGCGTATTTTATTCACCGGCAATTTTGGTTACACTCAAACGATTATATGTTAAAGATAAAAGGGGAAATTATTTTTCGAGTATTCCTAAGCAAATTATCAATAAATTGATTGATCTTTTCAATATGGATAAAATTTGCCTGCAACCAATTCAGTACCTATGTAACTTGAGGGCGCTTTAGCGTCCTTTTTCCATTCAGCGTTGGGCTTTAGCCCTACGCTGTTCTTGAGTTTGCCGAAATAAATCATTTTTCAATGTTTCTCTCTAAAAAGTTCGACTTTTTGGGAATGCGCCCCTGCATATTTTTCAATCATAATATTAAATAAATAATTGATATCTAAACGCTTTTATGCGCATCCATTTAATGCTTCTTAAAGCCATTCATCAACAGGTAATGGCAATTCTATTTGATTAAGTCTTTCCAGCATAACAATTCAAATAAATATTTTACTTGACAGATTGTTAAATCGTGATAAAAACAATCTTTTGTTTTTTTTTTGCATTTTAATGCGAAATTTTTAAATATAATATTAGATACTCGATGTTCACTGGAGCTTTTGTGTACAATTGATCTAGAACAAAAAGAATATCGAGTAATATAAAGAGGGTCACAATGATAAAGGCAAAGCGAAAACCTTTGACAGAGATTAAGCAATCCATACAGGCGTATGACAAGGTTCTCATCGTAGGTTGTGGCGGATGCGTTTCTGTATGTCTGGCTGGCGGACAGAAGGAAGTTAACATTCTTATTGCTGAACTTGATGCAGAACTTAAACTGGATGGTCAAACCAAAACACTTGGAGGACATACATTGGAACGTCAATGCAATGTTCGTTTCCTCGATGAACTGGTTAATGTGGTTCCAAAATATGATTGTCTACTCTCCATGGCATGTGGTGCAGGTGTCCAATATCTGGCTGAACGATACCCGGATATTCCTGTCTTACCTGGCGTTAATACCATAGCGATTGGTGTTGATATGGATGTCGGACTCTATCAGGAAAAATGCCGGGCGTGTGGTGAATGTGTATTGGCCTATACTGCTGGTATTTGTCCGGTTACCGGATGTGCCAAAAGCTTATTTAATGGCCCATGCGGGGGGACCAATAATGGTGAATGTGAATTGGGTAATGGTATTCCCTGTGCATGGTATGAAATATACAATCGTCTGGATAAGCAGGGACGATTGGATAATATTATTAATCTTCGTCCGCCCATGCAATGGCAAAATCAAGTTCGACGAACCATTGTACAGGATGCGTATGCACATCGGTATGAACCATCATGATCTGATGGGATTTTATCGTAGTAAATCTTTGATAAATTTAAACAAGAAGTGTTATTTATGGATTTAACAATGCATCAGATTTATCAATTTGTTGGAGGCCCATTGGTCTGGTTTTCAATTATCGTATTCATTGCGGGTACGATTCATCAGATTCATCGGTTTTTTACTGAATATAGTCAAGAGAAAGCCACTCCATTATATCAGCCTCCTGGATTTAAAAAACAACCCCCCATTGGTTGGTTTTCGAAAAATGCCTTACAAACACGTCTGGCCATGATAAAAGAATGGTTTTCAAAAGAAAGCCGGATTCGTAACATGGCAATGTTTCGTGCAACAAACGTGTTTGGCATTCATCCAGTCATGAGTTGGACCACACTGATTTTTCATGTGTGCCTGGTGCTTACACCATTTTATGTGCTGGCGCATAACATATTATTGGACGAAGCCCTGGGGATTTGTTTTTTTTCCTGGTCTGAAACACTAACAGATGGCATGACATTTATTTTGCTTGTTTGTGGCGCATACTTTTTATATAGACGATTGTTTGTTCGTCGTGTTCGCGCTATTACCACGCTGTATGACTATGTGATGCTATTAATTGCAGTTGCGCCATTCTTAACCGGTTTTTTGGCCTATCATCAGATTTATGATTACAAAATAATGGTGATTCTCCATATTTTGGCCGGTGAATTAATGTTAATCACAATCCCTTATACCAAGTTTTCTCACATGATATATTTCTTTTTACAACGATTTTTTGTTGCAAATGAATATAGCTTTGGGAAGGGAGATCGTCGCTGGTAATTAGACCATTCATCGATCATGTGTAATACTGATCGTTGGATTTAAACAGGTTCGGAGCATTTCATGACAGAGCAGAAATCAATGGAAATAAATCCCAAAACAATACAAAACCTGCTTGATGAAAAAAAGGCACAAATTCAGACCGCCCTTAAAGTTTGCGCACATTGTACATTGTGTGCTGAAAGTTGTTTTTTGTTTATGACACGGGATCAGGATCCCAAATATATGCCATCATACAAATTTATCAACTCAATCGGCACGCTTTACAATAAAAAGGGGCGTGTGGATCGTGAAGGCCTGAATAAAATTAGGGATATTGTTTGGAAAGATTGTGTGCTATGCACACGATGTTATTGTCCCATGGGAATTGATATTCCGGCTATGATTGCACATGCAAGAAATATATGCCGGTCACAGGGTGTGGTTCATGAGTTTGATGCCTCCTGATGGGATCAGGTGTTTTAGGGATTGTAATAAAAGACAACAAATCATGTTTTGTTGTTGAAAAGGGAATACATGCCCTATAATCATAACAGCATACATTCAACTCTGGTGAATATGCCGGTTTTAATGGCATTTGAAAGGCTGGAGTTGATTTATAAATAAATGAGGAAAGAGCAATATGAAATCAGGTAGCAATCTTGAAAAAATATTACGTTCAGGAAATTTTGCCTTTACCGGAGAGCTCGGCCCACCTCGGGGCTCAAATGTCGAGGCGGTTCGAAAAAAAGCGGAACCACTTAAAGGCATGGTTGATTCGGTCAATATTACAGACAATCAAACTGCAATGGTAAGAATGTCTAGTTGGGCAGCATCGTTAATCGCCATTCAAGAAGGCCTGGAACCCAATTATCAAATGGTCTGTCGGGACAGAAATCGACTGGCCATGCAAGCGGATATTCTGGGTGCATATGCCCACGGCATCCGGAATCTTTTGTGCTTATCCGGAGATCATCAGCAGTTCGGCGATCATCCCAATGCCAAGGGTGTGTTTGACATTGATTCGATTCAACTGGTCAATATGGTCAAAAATATGCGTGATAATGGCAAATTCATGGGCGGCGCAGATATCGATGAACCACCTGGGATGTTTATCGGTGCGGCAGCCAATCCATTTGCCGATCCTTTTGAATGGCGTGTCCATCGTCTGGCCAAAAAAGTGATGGCTGGGGCTGATTTTGTTCAAACGCAATGTATCTACAACATGAAAAAAATGCGTGAATGGGTGAAACAGGCCAATGATATGGGGTTGACAGAAAAAATTTACATTCTGGCCGGTGTCACACCTATGAAAAGTCTAGGTATGGCGCGATATATGAAAGCCAAAGTACCTGGCATGGATGTACCAGATGATATTATCAATCGTCTCAAAGGGGTCAAGAAAAAAGGACAGGCAGATGAGGGAATCAAAATTGCGTGTGAGCAAATTGAAGAATTCAAAGAAATGAAAGGTGTTGCCGGCGTTCATTTAATGGCTATCGAGTGGGAACATAAAGTGCCGGAAATTGCCGAACGTGCAAAAGTATTACCTAGACCAGTTATTGAGTAATGATATGATCCGGTCATCCTTCATTTATGCGTAAACACTTTTGCCAAGATTGAGTTCCCCCTTAGATGGGAACTCGGACTCGGCAAAGTGTTAACTACTAGTAAATAGATTCAAAGGATGACATATTTTGATTGTTGCGCTAATATATATAGTGCAACAGTCAAAGGTGCAGCAATAATGTGCGAAACCACTGAAATGTCCCACTTGCAAAATATCCCCAAAGGATTAAATGACGAAGATCTCAGGATTGCAATACTTAAAAGAATTGATGACATTGATACCAGCCGACGATCAATCAAATCTCAACTTAACCTTGCCACAACCAATAACGAAAGACAAACAATCATAGAATTATCAGGAAAATCAAACCTTTTATTAAATGAACGTTTTGCTCTGCATAATGAATATTTAAGGATTAAACAAAAAATTAAAAGATGCCATCGCTCTCAAAATGGTTTTCCCCCCGCAACATTGGCAATTGAATTTATGTTAATTGCACAAAAAAAATTACCAGATGATGTTTTTGCGGAGATCCGAAACGAAGCTTCGATGAATATTGCCTGTTAATTCGGCAACCTCGCCCAGCCAAGGCCATGAACTTATGATTATTTCAAAAAGCACCATTCAATGGCGTAATTTTTGCATTTTCATACAATGATATTGCACGATCAAATGTAAGGGAAAAATTCAATCATATTGTTATTCTTATATATTTTTTTCTTGATTTTTTTTTCTACTTAATATAGACACTTAAAAATCATTATATTGATAAAAAAAATGAATTGTATTTAATTATTTTAGCGGATTGCGTGATGCGCTTCCAAATATTTGCTTGAATTTAACTGTACGAACAAAATTAATACTCTGTCCAACTGAATTTTGAGTAAAAAATGCCTGACCCCTTAAATTTGTTAAGATTTAAGACTGTCGGCAATGGATAGATAGAGCTGATTTTTTCCTTCCAATACTGAGTTGACAACCGGACTCAAACGACCTTCATCCTCTTTCATTTGATTGAGGCAAATCTCGGATTTATCTTTTTGTTTTCAGCGAACATAAAACACGACCCGTGTATAAAAAAGAGATCGCCTTTTTACAGGAAACGATATGATCAGACGATTGTTTATAAACATCCCCATAAGCATAATATTTGCTATTGTCTTAATATCACAGACAATTTATGCAAGGCAGCTTGAGTGGCAATGGCAAAATCCACTATTTCAAGGGAATCATCTGTATGCCTTATGGGCGTCAACAAATAATCAGTTGATCGCTGGCGGTGCGCTGGGAACGATTATCACCTTTGATGGCAATCAGTGGCAGGAACATCATATTGAGACCCTTCAAACGATCAGATCCATATGGGCAAATGACACCGCCCGCGTGGCTGTTGGGGATATGGGACAGGCGATTCACTTTATTGATAATGAATGGCAAATATCAACCATTTCTCAGCATCCGCTCAAAGCCCTTTGGGCCATAAATCAAGACAATATCTATGCATTTGGAGATGCCGGAACAATTTTTCATTATTCGGGTCGCTCCTGGAAATCAGAACAATCTCCTACAGCCGCTAATTTAATAGATGCCATTGGTTTTGGAGAATATCTCTTCGTGGTTGGCACTGCCGGAACATTTCTTTATTATGACACAAAAACATGGCAAGTCATCAATCCCCCAAAAACAGTTGATTTTAAAGGTATCTGGGGAAGCGATCAAAGCAATTTGTTTGTTTGCGGTACTTACCTGGATGCTAACTGGCATCAAAATTCCTGTGTATATGCTTTTGATGGTGTTAACTGGAAGGAACTCGGCGCATTTGATTCCAAGGTGGGGCTTACACATATTTGGGGGGATCAAAACAATATTATTTATGTTTCAGATGATAAAGGCCGGATCTTTAAGTGGCAGAATTCTCAATGGAAAGAAAAATTTCAAAGCGATCAGGGAATATTTCGTCTGGCCCATATGGATAACGGCTTTGTTGCTGTGGGTGAAAATGGCCAGTTTATTCGTGAAAATAACAGTATCTGGTATGATGATATTGATAGCCCCAACCAGACGATTAACGCTATATGGGGCGATTCATCGCATACATTTGCAGTCTGCCAGTCGGGCGTGATTTTAACCATGCAGAACCATTCATGGCATTTTCACAGTCAGCCCATAAACAATGATTTGAATGACATATCGGGTGATGATCACACTATTTTCGTAGCAGGCGAATCCGGTTTTATTGCCACTTTCGGTGGTCAGGTATTCACGCCAATCGAAACCCCAACTAATTCAGATATTTTTGCGATCAGTGTAAAAGACAACACTGTCATTGCAGTGGGCGAACGTGGACTGATCATGCATTATGAAAACAATATCTGGAAATTGAAAAAATCACCTACAACCCAAACTTTGTATGATGTCTGGACGGATACCGGGGATTGTGCATATGCTGTGGGCAAAAATGGCACAGTGATTTTCTTTAATGGTACATCCTGGCAATCTATGGAAACCCCCACGACTGAAAGATTATATTCTGTATGGGGTTCCGGGCCGACTCAGGTATTTGCCGCCGGCAAATATGGCAGTATGATCCAGTTTGATGGGCATCAATGGCATCGGGTAAATAATTTTCCAACGTCTGACCATATCATGTCCATGTGGGGACAGGGGAATCGGTTTTTTGCAACAGGTGACAATGGCGCCCTCTGTGCTTACGATGGGACAGACTGGCAATTGATTGTCTCGCCCTGTGCATTAGATATTCACACTGTGTGGGGACGTTCGGACACAGATATTTATATTGGCGGGGCCAATGGAATTATTCTTCATTACCCTTATCAGGTGAAAAAAACAATTGATTTAATTATTGCCAACACAATATCTGAAAATCATGGCATATTATCCGGTCAACTCCTTGTCAGCCCTGTCAGTGAAAAAGATCTTTTCGTTCAACTTCAAAGCAGCTCGTCCGAACAACTCATCGTACCGCGATCACTTATTGTGCCATCCGGATACACAATGGTGCAATTTGAAATGACTGTTGTGGACAATCGCAAACATGATGGTCAAAAATATGTCAATATTGAAGCCAAAGCCGAAAGCTTTTCACCCTCAGTTGCCTCCATAACAATAAACGATGATGAATCTGATCGCGGTATCTGGGTAATTGACCATTTTCCACGAGGAAAAACGCCAACACCCATTGATCATATAAACCTTCGGTTTAATCGTGATATTGATATTCAATCTTTTGACAGGGATGATCTTGTCATAACAGGCCCCCAGGGCCATCTTGCGTTGAAAGAAAATTTTGAATGGAATCAGAATACAGTCAGTCTGTTTTTTGATTCACAGGAAATAACAGGTAATTATACGATTTATGTGGGCCCTGATATTTCTGGAAATGATGATACCGGAATGGATCAGGATGGGGATGAACAGTTTTTTGAAATTCATGATGATGTTTATGTTGGGCATTTTTTATTGGAAGATCAAACTGGGCCTTATGTTGTTGCGCGATCTCCCAACGAAAGAATCAAGGGGCCAATTCCGAATATTATTATTGAGTTCAATGAGGAAATCGAAGCATCGTCACTCAGTATCCATGATATTTCGATGGTTGAAGAAAATGGGACGCAGATAATTTTTGATCAAATTGTCAAACAGAGTGATAAACGATATGTAATCATCCCGAAAATATCTATTACATCAGGATCTTATACATTCAAAATCGGTCCAGAGATTTCAGATCTGGCTGGAAATTTCATGAACCAGGATCAGGATAGTATTTGTGGTGAACTTTCTGATGATCATTATGAATGTAAGTTTATCATAGATCAACAGGGGCCAAGAATTTTCTTTCATTCTTTATTTGGCAAACAGAACAATGCCATATCACTGTTTGATTTGACCTTTAACGAAGCGATACTTGCAAGCACATTAACAATGGACACGCTTTCGTTTTCCGGGTCAGAGGGGCCATTGCCCATTGAACGTATTCAACAAATTTCGGTGGATGTTTACCGCATTTTTATTTCACCACAATACTATGATGGCATTTTTGAGATTAGGCTTCAACCAACAATTACAGATCTTGCAGGCAATTTTCTGGATCAAGACAATAATGGCATTGGCGGAGAGGAGTCAGATCGCTTTGAATTGAGTTTTCAGCAGGAATTAGCAGACTTAAGAGTTACGCAAATCGAATTCGCCCCTGAAGCTCAACCGGGTGCCAATATTGAAATCAATTGGATCGTATGGAACAATGGCATGGGAGCAACCTCCAGCATCTGGCAGGATGAGATTTATTTGTCTGAAGATCCATATATCGGCGATGATACTTTTGTTACTGCTGTTGATAACCAGATGATTCTCAATAAATCAGAACATTATTTTCGTTCTGTATCCATTCCAGTACCGGATAAAAATGAAACACACCATTGGGTGATTATTAAAACCAATCCCGGAAACTCTCAGGATGAAAATAACTTTGATAATAATCAGACAATCAGCGCTTACCCCTTTTGGAATACGCAACGCGCATATCCGGATCTTTTCGTGAATGATGTTTTTGTGCCACAAACGATTTATGTTGGCGAACCGGTGAGTATTGCCTGGGAGGTTGTCAATCAAGGGAATGGTCCAACCAGTGCAACAGTCTGGATGGATCGGGTGATATTGTCCACTGATAATGTTCTGGATGATCAGGATATTGAAATTGCCCGCTTTCGAAATCCAGATTTTCTGTCATCAGGCGAAAAATATCAAAAAGAGCATGAAGTTGTATTATTGCCCGATATTATTGAAGATACATACTATGTTTTTGTCCATACAGATGCCAACGATCAGGTTGAAGAATTTGATCAGGAATCGAACAATCTGACAACTGTCTCGGTTCCTGTATCTGTTCAAATTCCCTCTCCGGGCCAATTGATCGTAACGTCCTTTTTAGCGCCCGACCAGGTATCGCCTGGCGATAACATTCAATTAACATGGACAGTTTACAATGTTGGCGAATCTACGATTGATTCAACCAGTCATATGATTTTGTTGTCAAAAAATAAACAGGTCGATCCGGAAAATGATGCCATTTTATTTTGGACAAACGCAGAAAACTATCTCCCTGGGCATTCTTATACTTTAAGTTATCCTGTTCGGATGCCATCATTGATCGAAATGGGTTCTTATTATTTGATTCCAGCAAGCAACAAAACCATGTACCTGGGAACCCCTGTTGCTGTGCCAATTACAGTGACAAGTCTTGTTTTTCCCGATTTGATGGTTTCCAATGATATGACGTTTCCTGATCATATTGAAACAGATCAGCTCTTGACAATTTCATGGCAGGTTGTCAATATTGGCCAGGGGAAGACACTTGTATCAAACTGGCTGGATTATGTTTATTTGTCAACAGATCAGATAAAAGACGAAGATGATATTTTTCTGGGAAGCAGTCGCCATGAAAAAATTCTTGATGCCAACAATGGACAGGTTCACATATCCAAAACATTCAAAATCCCTGAACACCTGAATGGCAATTATTATGTTTGCGTGCATACTGATGCACTCCAATCGATCAATGAATCAGCTGAAAATAACAATATGTCCTTCTCCCATCCGCAAATTCATATTCAACAAAAGCAGACGGACCTGACTGTTGTATCAGCGACTGCCCCATATTCTGCGATTACCGGACAATCGGCACATTTTCAATGGTCTGTAAAAAATATTGGTATGGATCCATGCATTAAGAATTCATGGATAGATCGTGTGTTTCTGTCATCAAATGAAAGGTTGGATGAAAATGATATTTTGTTGGGTGAAATTGCCCACACCAGTATTTTAGAGGCTGAAGAAATTGTCGAAAAATCTTTGACTGCAAGCATTCCTGCACTCATGGATGGTCATTATTACGCAATTATTCTGGTTGATGCCCAGGACACTATTTATGAGGCAGATGCCGGGCAAAACAATATCTTTGTTATTGATGGACCTATACATGTTCATCATTTATTTCCAGACCTTCGCATCGAAACAATAAATACAGCCGATTCACCGGTATATGCAAATGAAACAATGGCCATTTCCTATACATTAATCAATGATGGCCAGACAGATACATATGGTCAATGGCGTGATCGGTTTTATTTATCTCAGGATAGTCATCTGGATACAGAAACAGACCCCCTTATCGGTGTAATTGAACATCAGGACCAAATATTGGCGGGTTCAAGCATGTGCATTCAAAGTGATCAACTCATGATACCGGCACAGATATCTGGCATGTATACCATATTTGTACAGGTTGATGCTCTGAATCAGTTGTATGAATATCAGGGAGAAAACAACAATCAGGCCGCTTTGTCAGTTGAAATTGCAGATTCACCAGCAGATTTAAAGGTGATCAATATTCAGGCACCGATAAAAGTTGATGCCGGTACAGCCATTCATGTATCATGGGATGTTATGAATATGGGGCGTCAGGATACGCAAGAAGCATTCTGGTATGACCGAATTTATTTATCCAGAGACAATATCTTATCCCCCACCTATGATATTGAATTGGGAAACATCATTCATAAGCAGCCTTTAAAAGCCGGAGAAAAATATACCAGCGCACATTATTTTGTGATTCGACAGGATTTGGGGGGAACCTACAATATTCTGGTTCAAACCGATGCCCAGAATCAGGTGTATGAAAATAATCATGAAGACAATAATATCAGGCAAGCCCAGACAGATATTCTTTTGGTCGGAGTCTATGTTGATTTAATAGCATCTGACCTGCAATTCAATCAAAATCCCTGGGCTGGACAATCCATTGAGGTGTCCTGGACTGTAACAAATGAAGGATTTGATCCCACCCATGTCAGTTCCTGGGAAGATATCATTTACTTATCAAACGATCCCATTCCAGATGTCAACGATACAGTACTAGGTGTTTATCAGCACAATGGCGCGTTGGCATCTGGTGAAACGTATCATAAAAGCAAAACAGTTCAAATTCCCAAAGATCTTTTTGGCACGTATTATTTCATTGTCAAGACAGATGCCAATGTTTACAATGATGTTTATGAGAATCAGGCTGAAGAAAATAATTTTGTGTTTGATGAAATTGTTGTGGATACTTCACCAACACCTAATCTTAGAGTAACAAATCTGAACATTCCATCACAAGTCTGGTCTGGCCAATATTTACGTATTGAATGGTCTTTTGAAAATAATGGAGAGATGACAGTACAGCCAGAATCCGGTTTCTGGTATGACAGTGTATATTTATCCAGAGATCCATTTTTGGATATCGTTCATGATATACCTGTTGGCAACGTCAGGTTTGATGGCACATTGGCCAGTCATTCTCGTTCTTACACGCAGGTACTGGAAACCATGCTTCCTCCGGGAATTTCTGGACCCTATTATGTGATTGTTCTTGCTGACAGCTCAATCCCCAGACATGTTTATGAAAGTAATCGTGATGATAATGTATTTATTTCCAATTATTCGATCAATATTCAATTAACGCCGCCTTCAGACCTTCTTGTAACACACCTTATAACACCTGATACAGGCATGCCTGGACAAATGCTTGAATGGCAATTTGTCGTAAAGAATAATGGCCTGCGTCCTGCTGTTGGCGCATGGTATGATACCCTATACCTGTCATCAGATGACATCTGGGATATTGATGATTATCGCATCGCAAGGTATTATCAACATGGTGATATTTCCACTGGCAATGCTTACACAGCAGTGGTTCATGCAAAAGTGCCCACAGCCATTTCAGGAAAATATCATGTAATTGTACGATCCGATATTTTAAATGATATTCGTGAAACCAACGAACAAAACAATTTGTATGTTTCATCCCGAATAATGGAAGTCGAAAACACGATTCTAAACTGTGATGACACGATTCAGGATCACATTTCCAGTGGTGCATTGCGATATTATCAGATCAATATCCAACAGGATGAAGATATTGAAATCGTTCTCAATGGACCGGCAGCATCTTGCTGTGAATTATTGTTGGGTAATAATTACATTCCCAGACGAAGTCAATATGACCGGCGAGGAGTTCTGATGAATGACAGTTTAATACTGAATCAGAGCGATATTTCACAAGGCATTTATTATTTGACCCTTTATGGTCTGAACTGTGACGACCTAAAACCTTTTGAATTATCCCTGAATTATCTGGTCAACTTGCGGATTCATGATCTGAGCATAAGCAAAGCAACCAATATTGGGATGACCACGCTACAGATTGAAGGCGCACATTTTCAATCAGAAATTGATGTCCGATTGACACGTGATAATGCCGATTTGAATCGGGTTCAATCGGTCAATGTATTGAATTCCGGTCAGATTTCATTGACACTGGATCTCAATGATTTGCCAGAGGGAACATACCATATTGTTTTGCAAAATCCGGATAACGAAACGGCAAAAACAGCCTTTGAAGTTGTCAATGAAAAGCGGGGAGAATTGTTTGCACGTCTGTTAATTCCAGGTTATGTCACGCAAAACAAGATCTATCAATTTACCCTGGAATATGGCAATGTGGGACATTCGGATATCCTGGCACCCTTATTGGTCATATCTGCGGGTGATGGTGGATTACTGAGAAGAAACAATAATGATGAATTTTCTGATAACCCCATACAAATTTTGGGTATTTCCGATCTCTATCCTGTGGATGTATTACCACCAGATACCTTTTATACAGTTAAATTTGAATTTATGCTTGTTTCTGAAGAATATGTACCCTTTTATATTCAAATCATGGATCAACCAGATGAACCGATTGATTGGAATGGCCTGCACGCCAGACTGAAACCGGAACGAATTGATGATAATATATGGGAAGTTTTGTTCGGACAGTTTAAAACAAACATGGGAAAAACATGGGGAGATTATGTCAATCGTCTGCGTCAAAACGCTGTTGAAAATGCTTTCTATGGCACGACAACACATGATGTGCAATCACTCCTTCCCAATTTCAGTGCAGGCCGAAGTGATATTTCAATACCACTACCCATTCCCCCCGGCACACGACGTACAAGTGGTGGCTCCATTGCACCAGATATTGCAGATGTTCACGATAAACTGACATCAATTGGTACTGGCACACTGCATCATATTCTATTTGATGGCACCATTGAATATACAATTCGGTTTGAAAATAAAAGCACGGCAAATGCATCAGCCCAATACATCCAAATTGATGACCTCTTGCATGAACAACTGGATTTAGACACATTCGAACTTAAAGAAATTGAAGTGGGCGGTAATCAGCTTGATATACCATCAGGTCATTCATACTACCATACACGAATGGATTTACGACCCACCGGGCAAAATATATTTGTTGATATAGAAGCGGGGATTGATTATCATACACGGATGGCCCGATGGATATTTACTGCCATAGATCCAAAAACCGGTGAACAATCAGAAGATCCTTTAAATGGATTTTTGCCCCCCAATGAAACAGGTAATAAAGGTGAGGGATTGGTACGTTTTCAGATAAAGCCGCGATCAGACATTGAATCCGGTACTATAATCAATAACATGGCAACCATTATTTTTGACAGAAATGAACCGGTGGATACCCCCATTGCGTATAATACAGTTGATTTGAGTATACCTGAAAGTAAAGTGAAACAAGTTTCTCCGCCACATTATCTCGAAATATCAATTAGTTGGGGCGGTCAGGATACACGAAATGGATCTGGCATTTCCACATATGATATTTATATATCAGATAACGAGCAACCATATGAATTATGGCTATCACAAACCAAAGCAACCAGTGGTATTTATATTGGCAATCCCGGTCACACGTATTCATTTTATTCTATTGCCACAGATAAAGTCGGCAATGTAGAATCTACGCCTTTGCAACCTGATGTGGTGGTAAAATTAGACAGTAATCTACCACCTGATGCCCCGGTATTAATCTCAACAGAAAACAATGCAGCACCCGTATTAAAGACGAGTGAATTTAATGATTCGGACTCATCCAGTCACATGGCAACCCGATGGCAGATCAGTAAAACGAATGATTTTTCTATGAAGGTATTGGATATTGAAAGTCAGATATTTTTAACAGAATTGCATGTCCCATATGGTGTTTTATCAGCTCTGAAAAAATATTATTGGCGGGCATGTCATATTGATTCTTTTTCAAGCGCTTCTGACTGGTCTGAAATTGATGAATTCACAACAACAGTTTTCGATCTGCCGGTTATTACAGATAACACAATAGATCTCGATCAAAATGGGACATCTGATATTTCTCAAACAAATATGGCCTTAATTCAGATTGATTCCAAATATTTGAGCATAACAAGCCATACAGATGATGTCAGCATTGTGACAGCAAGTTCAATTGAAAACATATTTGGAGATTTCCCCGCAGATATGCCCTATGGATTAATCAGCTTTCGTGCAACCTGCCCTGTTGGTGCTGAGATAGATGTTCAGATGTACTTTTCAGAGAAAATTCCATTCAACGCAAGCTGGTATAAGTTTGATTATAACAATGGGTTTATTGATTATTCTGCACACACAGAAAAAAACTTACCAGGGAATACCATTACTGTTCAATTAAAAGATGGTGGATTCGGTGATGCAGATGGCGTTGAAAATGGTGTTGTTATTGATCCAGGCGGTATTGGCATATGGGATGCGGATGATGTTATTGCGGGTGATGATTCTTCAAATTGTTTTATTCGTATTATACAGTTTTAATATTGATTCTGAAGACAATGAAGGGCGTATGTTCAAGTCAGGGGAAGTCTCATAAAAAAGTTATTCCTTTTTATTTGAATCAGGATTTACAAAAATTTAAGAATTTACAGAATTAAGAATAGTGCAAGTAAGCGATCATACGTTTTCGGGTAGATAAAAGTATAGCCTTCGGGCGATGTTCGACCACCTGGTATTGAATAATTTCGGTTCCAGCACGACCGCCTGGGGCTGCAACTGTTAAAGAACATTATTTAAATGTCTAGAGTAACAAATAATATCCAAAATATTTTTACAAAAGAATACATGATACGCTATTCAGAAACAGGCGCAAATGGCAGAATAACCTGTCAAAATATCTTGAATTATTTTCAAGACATTGGTTCTGATCATGCGGATGTTCTTGGCATTTCAGCTTTTGATTTAATCAAGAAAAATCTGGCGTGGGTCATATATGAATTGCAATTACGTATTTTTGACTATCCTTCTTGGAATACCCCGCTTATCCTTTCCACATGGCGATATCCATATCGAAAACTCTATGAAATCAGAGCCTTTGAAGGTAAAAATCAGAATGGACAGGTATTATTTACAGGAAAATGCTCATGGGTCACGATTCATTTGGAGAATAAAAAACCGGTTCGTCTTGATAAACATCTACCAGAAATCTTACTCAATAGCTATATTGAAATTGATCATAATTTTGAATCCATCATCCCCCCCCAAAAGCATGATTGTGTATCAGACTTATCGGTGCGAATGCATCATCTGGATTTCAATCAGCATGTCAACAATACGATTTATCTGCAATGGGCCTTGGAAAATGTTCCTGTAAATATTCAAACCCAGCTATTACCAGCGCAAGTGGATATTCGATTTACTGGTGATGCCCTTTTGGGGGATCATCTAAAATGCTATGGTCAAAAAATCCATCAAACGCCAACTTACATTCATCAAATTATGCACATGGAAAAAAGTATCGAATTAACACGTATTCAAACAAAATGGAAATCATTTGATTATGGGCCATTTACAACAACTTAAAATTATTTATAATTTCAAAAGTATCATTGCAGTTTGAAAATAAAAATAAACGCTTAAAATATCTATTGATGTGGTGACAAATGGGCCAGTTGCAATCGCTGGGTCGATATTGAATCGAGCAAATATCATTGGAACAAAAGATCCGACCAGCGCAGCAATAGACATGGATGAAACGACAGCTATTCCAACAACGATTCCTAGCATAAAAACATTGTAAATAGTAACAGCCACTGTGCCTAACAGTATTCCATAAAAAAAGCCAAGAGAGACACCAATTGTAAGCTCTTTTACGACCACAGAAGAAATATCCCGAATGTTAATACGCCCTGTTGCAAGCCCTCGAACAACAATGGTTGAGGACTGTGTTCCCACATTTCCTCCCATCCCCATAATCACCGGAATGAATGCTGCGAGATATGCCAATCTATTCAATGCATATTCAAATTGACCAATAATAAAAAATGCCATAATACCGCCCATCCAACTGGCAAATAACCATGGCAATCGAATCCGAATACTGCGTATAATCGATTTTGTTTCGGCAAATTCTTCACCTGCACCGGCCATTTTCAAAATGTCTTCAGTCGCTTCTTCGCGCATAATGTCAATCACATCATCAACAGTAATAATCCCAACCAGGCGATGATTTTCCTCCACCACTGGCACGGCTAAAATATCATATCTGGCAACGATTCTGGCAACTTCTTCCTGATCCATATCCGTACGTACAGAAATAACATTGACGCTCATAAAGTCTTTTAAAGGCGTATCGGGTGCAACCACCACCAGTTGACGCAAAGAACAGACCCCAACCAGACGATCAAATTCATCAATTACATAAAGATAAAAGGGCATTTCAACATCTTTATGTTCCTTTTGAAGTGATGATATGGCTTCCTGGGCTGTTTTTTCAGAATGAACCGCATAGAAATCAGGCACCATGATACCACCAGCGGTTTTGGTATCATAACGAAGGAGATCTTCAACCTCTTCAGAATTTTCTTTGCGCATCCCCTCTAAAACCTTGTCTGCAATCTCTTTAGGAAGTCGGGCGATCAAATCAGCCAGATCATCGCTGGGTATGTATTCAAAAATTTCGATAAGCGACTGAATATTTATCTCTTTTGTTATATCTAAAAATGTGTCAGAATCTAACTCACTGAGAACAAGGCCTTGTTTCTCTTTTTCTGTAATCATATTTAGAATTTTGAGTTGGTGTTCAATTGATAGTGATTGAAATATGACAGACAGATCTGCTGCATGAGATTTATCAATTATTTTCTGTAGATTTACATTGGCGCCTCTTCGCAACAGTCTTTTAATGGAATCAATCAATATACGTGAGCGATTGTTTGTTACTCCCATTTATTTGCTCCTTTTGGAAATCATTTGAGTGTAACCAAAATTGCCGGTGAATAAAATACGCTTCTCATAAAGTCGGATATTGTTTTTCTTAGCCCTGAAAGGGCAGCAACATACCAGCCCAGGGCAGCGCCCTGGGTAAAAATC
>Ga0272440_1001836_pt1 | contig 17006 bp, 10 predicted proteins | sample SSMMMBAug17_FD_192440 | JGI IMG/M metagenome (GOLD analysis project Ga0272440, IMG submission 192440) | Marine sediment archaeal communities from Little Sippewissett salt marsh, Falmouth, MA, United States - SSM-MMB-Aug17 | ecosystem: Environmental > Aquatic > Marine > Wetlands > Sediment ... | reverse complement strand
TGAAAATATCGTTAGATAAATTTTTGACCCATCTATGCTGCGCCCCACAATAGTTTTCAATTAATGCTACATGTGTAGTTTTACAAAAATATACAAGTTTTTGGGTTTCAGATAAATGTAAAAAAAATTAAAAACTTTTTATTTATCCGTCTAATTTGTGTGAAATACAATTTAGCATGAAAAGGGTGCAATCCCATTTAGTGGCAATTTATATTCTTTGCCCCAAAATCGCTAAAGCATGCTGCTTGGTGCTTTAGTCCACAGGCGACAGGTTAAAAATTAATCCCAATAATTGGGAGAAAGCGTAGAGCTTAAGTCCAACGCTGAATTGAAAAAGGACGCTAAAGCGCCCTCATAAATCTTACAGTTCGCTTTATATAACCTGACTATAGGTTAAAGCCACCAAACAACATAAATTTGCGCTTTTTGCGCAAAAAAAAGTGCCACAAATGGGATTGCACCCGCATGAAAAATTCTAAACATTTAGTTTTACAAGATTATAACTTTTTGGGATTCTAAAAGTAAAAAAATATGTAAAAAATCTAATTTTAGTCGTCATATATTTTTGTGAAACACAGTTTTACATAAATATATTTGAGGAGTGAGCTGACAAAACCTACCTTAAAGTGAATGGCCTTTAAGTGCTTTTCTTGAATAATGTTTAGGTCAGTTATGACCATATGCGAATTCACCTTAAGGCAGGTTTTGTCAGCTCACTCCCCATTTAATCAAATAGTTGTTAGGGAATAGAGTTAAATAATGATGAATCATATTGAAAAGATTTTATCTTCAAATTTTAGCGATGCAAAAATTAATACCATAAAAACTATCATTCAAACGCCTTTAATAGGTCATGATAAAAAGATTATACAAAATTATATTTTAGGTTCAGATTATACTGGAATACCAGGTATATCTATCTTAATTCATCCCAAAGTAGAAAATCTGCAAGAATCTATCAAATGGTATTTGATGGAGCAATATAAAAATGAAATAAATGAAATAGTTGCACAGCATTTACCATTAGGTATTTTCTATCAAATAAAATATTTAATTTATTATAATGAAAAATGGATTGAAGTAAAGAAGTCTATTTTAGGTGATTTTAAAATAGGGCAACCTTTTATAAGGGAGGATAATAATATGAAAATAAAAACATCAAGTCAAATTAAGACATTAAATATTGAGTTGTTTATGGAAAAATTATCTAAAAGTTTAAGAATAACATTTAATAGTGAGCAACAAAGTATTATCAAAAATTTGCTTCATGAGTTTATTCCAAAACAACATTTTCAAGATGGAGAGCTTTTAACTGCCAGTTCATTAAACTGGATTGTAGATCTTTTGCAAGAGCATGATAAAATTATAAATCAATTTCGTACAGATAGTAAAAATGAAAATAGAAACGGATTTACTCCAACCAAAATTTGAATGTAAAGGGAAAATGCTTGATTTTCTACATATAGGCTTAAATATCAAGTTTTCAATGGAAACTTATTATAATTTTTTGAATTTACTACAATATAAATAAGGAGGTATTTATAATGAAAATAAATGTTATAGGGCATGAGAAAGTTGGAAAGACACTTTTAATGAACAATTTATTAAAAAATATTTCAAAAAATAGGGGTTGCCTGACAAAAGTTTCAGAAGGAATGGCAGGTCAAAGCGAAAAAATATCTGAACAGAAAAATCCTGATCGTTCAAAACAAGAAACCCCTGAATTTTTTGAATTCATTAAAGACGAGGTTAGATATCGTGTGGATAACCATGCTCCTGAAGAACTTGGGATAAATGGAATTCATTTTGATTTTAATGAAAGCATGCAAAAACTAAAGGAAGGTAATGAAAAATCAATTAATGTATTGGTTACAAGTGTATTCTTAATTAACCCAGAATATACTAAAATATTGTTTAAATCCTTAATATCTAAAATTCAATCCTCTACAAGTATTTATCTTAGTTTATCCCAAGCAATAGAGCTTGCCTGCACACTTGCTTTTCATGATTGTAAATTTTTAAACAACAATCAACTAATAAAAGATATAAAAAAAATGGACCACGATCTTATTCTTGAATATGATAATATAAACTATATCGTTATCTTTAAGAAAAGAAAACTTGATTCTGAACTTGACTCAGAATCTCAAAGGTATTTGAATAAAGGACTTGATGATATTGTAGACACATTTTATGAGCAAAATGGACACAAATTAGCACCATTTCAAGCAATTGCTAATCAGGTAGATTCTCTAATTGTGGTAATAACCCACCTTGATTTATTTGATGAAAAATACATACTTACGAAATATATTGATCCTTTTTTTGGGAAAATTTTTAACAAAAAGAATAGATTTGTTTTTCAGCAAATTGCAAAAAAAATGTACAAAACAACAATAAAAAATCCAGGTATTTTAGAAGCAGATGAAATTCCATGTCATATTGAGGGCCATTCTGGCTCTTTTCTTGAAATTTTTTGTAATGCAATTGATTATTTCAGTAAAAACATTCGTTCTGAAAGAACAATACAAAGACAGACAATATCTAAAAGCCTGACAGACATTGAAATACCTAAGAATAATTCGAATCCACTACAAAAAACTAACAAGAAAAGATCAAAACTAAGAACCATTTTCAATAAAATAAGGCCAAAGTCTACATGGAAGAAACCCCTGTTAATTGTTTTTTCACTTCTTCTGATCTTTTCATTGGTTGTAATGCTATATATTCGTCTTAAAACGATAGAAAATAACTCGGTAAATAATATGAGTTTACAAAAACAATTGTCTGATACAATCAATACTAAAGAAACCAGTTACGCCATTGCAGAATTGATAGCGAAATCGGTTGATATTTCAGAAATAATGAAAAAAATAAAATCCGAGGATATAGCTAATGAGATTGCAAGTAAGGCGGTTCTTCCTAAGATTTATACTGAGCATATTGTAGAGGCAATCAGTAAGAAAGTAGACATAAATATTGACAGTCAACTTTTAACAGAATTAATGGCCCGGCATTTGGCAAATGTCAGCTTGAATTCGTTATATTTCATCACATCAAAAGATGCATGGCTTAGAAAGCAACCATCTAATCTCATTGAAGATAGAGAATTCATCATTAAACCCTATACTATAGTTAAAATGATTGAACATCAAGGAAGTTACTATAAAATCACTACAGGCAATATTACAGGTTGGATATATAATAAATCCATCCAACATCTTAATGTAAAAAGTAATAATTTACTTTTTCATCCATCAAACTAATCAATATTCCTCACGGGAGCAGCATAAACAATTCGGTATAAATTTGTTGTTGCTCCTTAATAAAATCATATGATTTTTCTATCATAAGAATATTTTTACAAATATTTATTGTTTGGTCGTCTAATTAAGTAAAGATAATTATTGGATAGTCCAATAATAAAAAATATAAAAGTATTTTTATTATTAAATAGTTATATCAGCTAACGCTGATTACCTGAAAGGAAAGGAGTTTATATGTCGAAAATAACGGTTAATGAAAAAAAGAAAAAATTCATAAATACCACAACTGTCAATTTTCTCCCAAACCTATGTATTTTTGGGCGTATTTATGGGAAAGACAGTCCGCCTGGTAAACCTTCACTTAAACCAAAAAGCATTAAAGGGATGGTTGGTTTCGTTAAAGAAGAGAAACCTGAACTAACAATCATTTTATTCGATACAGAAGGCAATAAAGAACGCCAAAAGTTGACATACCACAAAGGCGTAAAGTGTACTTCAGATGTTATAGAAAATTTATCGCCAAATAAGATGATCCAAAATATTGAGAATGTAAACGGAAGCTCACCTTTTAACTTAATATATAGGCAAAAAATTGCCCATACAACTTTAAAATCATTCTCAAGATATAACCAGATCCCTGAAAACTTTCATGACAGTTTATCAGAAGAAATAAATCGCATTAAATATTATATTGATAACTTCAAAGAGATAATAGAGGGAGATATTAATCATGATATTTTCAGTGAAATGGATACTGATTCACAATCTTTTATTGAAAAACCAATGGAATTTACACTGGCGAATTCACAGATGGAATCTGTTCCAGTCAAACCAGAAATTCCATCATCTCGAAATATGTGTAATTCCATAATTCAAGAAAGATTTAACGAAATCAGGGTAGAGTTGAACAATAACGGTAAAGAACATGGCGAATATAAAGAATTGAAAGATGACCTATGGTTAAATTTAAATTTCTATAGCATATCTATAAATGCTCTATTATTATTTTTGGAGGAAAATGGATTAAATTCAGATTCACCCATTAATGAACTTCAAGAAAAATTCGATGAAGAGATAAATAAGCTGGATGAAGTAATAACCAAAAACATGAAGACCATATTTTTACATCATAGAATTATGGAAAAACCTCTTTTTAGTCTCTTCTGTTTGCTCTATGAAAGTGGTTTAGATGGAAATGCTCCTTCAATTTTTCATGTTAATCATCACCCTGTAAAAAACAGCAGTAGTATATTCGATGATAAAGAACCTGATCTTTTAGGAATTGAAAAAAACCCACTTTTTGATTCTTCAGTTGAAGGTCAGAATATTTCATTTAAACCATTTAAAGATAGCAAAGTTATTCAAAACAAGTGCGATATGATTGTGCCTATGTGTGAGTTAAACGGTAAAAAGGATATTATTCCTTGGGCAACCAAAGCTTTTAAAACAGACACCGTATGTTTTGTTAATATATCACCTAACTATTGTGGCGCAGAAATTTCATTTGATCCTGAAAAAACACTCAAGACTATGAGGAAAAATTTTACAGGTGAAGAAGAGTTTTTTAAAAATATAGTTGGAGTTGCAAACCCACCTGTTATTCGTGAAGCTACAATATTCGAAAATCAACCCGCAACTGCGTATCCTGCATCAGGGCTGGTTGGAAAGATTTATGGAAATATTCTAAACAAACCGGATGCAAGTATGAGTAGTTCAACCAGTAACCCTGTAAAAAATGAAATCTTAGACTGGATGATCAGACCATCATGTGCTTCTGTCTTGGACAATCGCAACACCATAGATAATTCAAACATCATATTTATTGATACAGCAAGTAATAGACGTGGAGATGATATTGCTTATTATTATAACAGTATGTGTACGTTATATTCACAAAACAAACATCTTTTCACGTCAACTCTTTGTAAACACTTTCTACAAAAAATAATTGTACATCGTATGATAATCAATAATGGTTGTCCAAATACAAACGCAGCAGCAAAGGCAGTAGGAGATGAGTTACATCATATAATAGGTAAATTATCTAGTGTTGAAGATGAGAGCAAACCATTTTTAAATGCATATGTAGAAAAGAGCTACTGTAATATTAAAAATGGAGTACCTGTCCAAGTCCACAACATAAGGGTTAACTATCGTGAGGCAGTTGAAACATTTGAGATAACAATTGAACCTTCAAATTATATTTCAGATCAATCAGATGAACCTAATAAATAATGCCTCAAAACATTGACTAAGAAAAAGTCACTTGAAAAACAATTTTTTTAAGTGACTTTTTCTTTTTACGCCGTCTAATAACAATAAAAAATGAAAACAAACTTTATCAAGAAAGGAGATAATTATGGGTGTTATTATAGGATATAATGGAGACATTGAAAAAGACAACAACACAGGTAAATATCTAATTAAACCACAAGGTGAAAAAGCTGGGGTATTTACAAAAATAAATTCATTACAAATAAATACGAATTTTAACGCAAATGAGGATTCTTGTAAATTGGCAGCTACAAGAATTGTGATTCACAGGAACAAAAGCTATAACAATGTTGAAGATATGTTGCCTTTAGAATTGATATTTGGAAATGGTGGCGGAGAGCGTAATGAAGTCTCTTTAATAATAGGCATTATTGATGACACAAATCCTGATGATAACATTTTATTAGGATATTTTTCTATGCCCAGAACACAAATTGTTGATGTCTCAATGGATGCTCAAAATCCTGTTCAGAGAATTATTTTGCACGCTTATGAAATGAACTATTTCAATGCGATAACCAATACACCATTAAGTGATAATAAAGACGTTGTACCTTTAATTGCAGAAGGTTTTTAATAGTTAATAGTTAACAATATCAAAGAAAGGAGAGAGCTTTATGTCGAAATATAAATTTTATGATCCTGAAAGCCAAAAAACATTTGAAAGCGAAAATTTACCAAATGAAAATAATGAAATAGGAGGGCCATATTTTCGGATACCAACTGCTCCGACTGGAGAGTATTCTAAACCGCCGAATAATATTCCCATGACAATTATGAGAAATATGTTAGTCAAAGGTAATCAACAAGGTGAGCTTCTTTTATGTAAAGTTGCTGCGGAAAGTTGTCTTTGGGATAATAGTGATCAAAATTCTAATCAATGGCCAACTTGCAAGATTATCATTGATAGAAAAGTGGGAAATAAGATCATTGAGTATCTACAGTATGATTTAAAAAGGATAATGATAAATAGTTGGAACTTTAACTGGAGTAAAAAAGAAAGCACGAAATTTCAAGAACTGATTTCCTTAACAACATATAATCTTGATGCAACGACATTGTCAGATAATATGACCAGAAAACTATCTATAGATTAATTCATATGCGAATATAATCTCCCTTGATATCAAGGGAGATTGTTATTAATTCATGCGTTTTATTATTAAGAAATGGATTCAGAATAATATGAAAAATTATGAAATAGAAATTAATGGCCGTACTATAAAAAATATTCAGTATTTCAAGCTAACCGAAGAAATATGCTCAATTCCAGCTTTCAAGGCAATTATACGAAACATAGACGAAGATTTATTTAATATGATTACTAAAGAAATTGAACTTAAGTCAACTGATAGTACCATTTTTAAAGGTAAGATTTACGAAACCAATAATAAATCTGAATTAACAACAATAAAAGCTTTTCCTGATAACAAAAGATATGACCTTGTTCCCCAATATAAAGTTATTGGAGAAGGGACTGATTTAAAATCAACTCATCAATTAATTAGTCAAGTAGAACCATTCAACAATATGAAAACTGAAAAATTAGAGACCCAAAATTATTTTCTTTTACAATTTAATGAGACAGACTTTATGTTTATTGTTCGATTAGCTGAAACAGAAAAGATGGGGGTTTTTTGCTCAGCGATATCGGAACAAATTTCAATTTCCGAATGTAAAGCTAACAAAATAGTCAAAATCGAATTTAAAGATATAGTTCAAAACTCTGAAGAACTTTCTATAAAAACTGGTGCTGCATTACATTCATATAATTCATGGAATACATGTACAGGTAAGATAGAAGTAAAACCCAAAATAAGTGAACCTGATGATACAACCCAATTATTGAATAACATTAATCAAACTTCTAAGCACATTGCTGGAGAATGTTGTTACCAGCATTATAGTGAGTGTAACAACAAATCTGAACAACTTTTGGCTGACAAAGATTCTAACGCTACATTAAGCTCTTTTATACAATGGGAAGGACTTTTAAAAAATCATGGTATTTCAATAGGGGATGCTATAAGATTTCCAGTTGGACATAAAATTAAAGAAGACATGTATGTCTATCATAAGGAGCTTATCTATAATGATAACAAAATTTTTACTAAGGTTAAATGTGCTGTTTTAACAGGAAGTTTACCTGAACATATAATAAAAGCAAAAAAAGATTTTCGTCAATTCACAATAGCTGGACAGGTAATATGTGTAACTGATCCGAAGAAACAAGCGAGAGTGAAAGTTTCATTACCATTTCATAAAAGAGAAGGAAATGATACAAAACAATATGATGGTGTATGGTGTAAAGTTCCACAAAAATACGGTGGGATATCTCAAATTCCAAAAAAGTACGGTGATTTCATCATTCCGAAAATTTACGATATTGTATATGTCCAGCTCAATTCAGAAATCAGTCACCCACTTGTTTTGGGTACAATTAATCGAGAGAATTCAATACCTGAATATATAAAAAATCCAGAAAAAGATATGGCCATAATATATACAAAATCAGGTTTCCGCTTTATTGTGAATGAAAACGAAAATAATGAATGTATCGTTTCATTATGTTTAGAAAAAGATGGCCTTGTTTATGGCCTTATTAAAATTTCTGAAAATGGTATTGAAATATCAGCAAAAGATGAAATCTTAATCAATGGGGCAACGACAATAAGTGGAAGCCTAAATGTAAAAAAGAGGAAAGAAAAATGATAGATATAATAGATAATTTAAAAAATAACATAGTATATAAAAAAAATCCACCTAAATACGTAGCAATTGAAAAAGTTACAGAAGAGAGAACATTTTCTGGCAAACCAGAATTCATTGAAAAATGTACAATATTTAGGCGTTTTAAGAGTTCAAAACATTCTATAAAATGCGATGGAAAGATACCAATGGGACTTTGTGAAGATAGTGTATGGTTATTTCCTACGGAGCAAAATAGTCTTTGTTTTGAGCACAATAATGCTTCTGTAGAAATCTATCTTCCTTTTGACTATGAAAGTTTAAGCGAAAAAACTGAATTGATTGATTCTGATTGTGAACTTACTCTGTATTGTCCTTTTGATGGTGAACAGAAACGAATGGATGCATTTAATCTTCTAAAATATTCATCTTGGGAAATACTTGATTCTGGAGTTAGTATTCCTCATCAAAGTGGTTTAAGACCCGCCTGGGATAGAACAGAAAAAGAACATATACCTAAAAATCTGATAACACATAAATATAATCCATTTTCATCTCGTATAATTAAAGTACCTTTTATGCCAATTTTAGAACAAATAAAAGAAGGTCAAAGATCCATAAAATTGAAAGTCTTTTTAGGCTCTGAAGAATTAGCAGAGAATACTGCTAATCTACTTAATGAAAATATCTACTTAAATTATATATTTTTGTGGAACTGGATTGTTAGGCAAAATGATCAAAAACATAGACCATATTCTCTTCAATTAAACAATAGAAAATATCAATCTTCTGATTCTCCAATTATGTTAAAAGTTCAAGACTCAAGAACTCAAACTGAATACTTTGATATAAACTGGAATATTGATGTTGATAATGATTTTTTATATTCAATTGAAATTGGGGAGAATAATCATTTCGATCTTAAATTTTATTCTGAAAACGTAAATTATGATTTTTTAACGCTTTATTATTTAGTTCCAATATCTTGGAAATCGGAAAAAATAAAACAAATTAAAACCATTACAATTGATAATCAACTTTTTTTGTTTCGTGACTATGCACCTTTTTCATCAAAAAATAATATCAATGAAAAACAAACCAGAATTGCTTTATTAGAGCTTTTAAAAACTACACATCGAGCAATTACAAGAAAAGATATCGCATTATTAATTCTTGAATTTATACCAAAGCCATTATCAGATATACTTAATTTATCTAATACAGATACACTTTTTGGGATAACAATAGAAACTGTAATGTATCCAAAAGAAATTGATGATATGGGGAAAAAATGTGCTGTACCTATTACTATTATTACACTTCCCTGTAAAGAAATAGACCCCAAAACAGATTATTCACATTATATTTTATGGCTGGAAAAAAAAATAGAATCTTGTTGTATTTCAAATATTTCTATTAAAATTCAACTTACTGTTTAATTAAATGATAAGAAAGATATATGGATACAGATCAAAATTTTTTTTAGTAACTTTTTTTTTTCACGCCGTCTAATAATAAAAAGTGAAAACACATTATATCAAAAAAGGAGAAAAAAAATAGAATATTTTGTATTTCAAATATTTCTATTAAAATCCAGCTTATTGATTAATTAAATGAGGAGAATATATGTCAAGAATGATCGTTCATAATTCAAAAGTATTATTCAAACCTGATGCTGGATGGCAATGGTTTGGCTGGGATGGAATAATCTCTATGCAGATATCAGAGTCATTATTCAAAATTTGCGATCTGCCTGTTGGAGTAAAGGATGATATTTTAAAAATTAAGGATTTAATAGAAGGAAAGTTATATACAGCAAACGGTTTCAAGTGTCCAGGAAATCTGTCTGTAAATGACATTTCAATTAATTCTGATTCATTATGTAAACTTTCAACAGTAAATAGTATCCAGATAATAAATGAAAATACAGTGGGCACATTCACAATGTATTACTCTAAACCGGCAACAACTCCAAAAGCTGATCCTGACCCATTACCAATCAAAACAGGAACTTTTAAGTTTATATTTATTAATCAACAAATTTCTAAAGAAAAATAAGGAGATTACAAATGACTGATATAGGTATAAAGTATATTGTAAAAGAAAATGACTGTCTTTCATGTATTGCAAAAGAATATTTGGGACATGCATACTTGGATTCAAAAATTTTTGAACATAACAACAAGCCAGAAGTTATAGCTCAAACAGGCTCAAGAATAATAAATAAACATTTGATTATCGTTGGTCAAACTATATATATACCAAATCCTTGTTACTTGCCAGTATCAATTTATGAAAAAGAAAATTTCGTCTATGAAGAAGAAAATTCAATGAATAACTTTTCCTTTGATATATCCCAATATTACAATAATGAAAATAGAGAGAAAGACAGAGAAATTTCTCCTCATGAAAATTTGACCTGTCTTTATTCTGCTTTTGAGTATTTAAAATATAAAAGTTATTGTGATACTAGGATTATTAACTATGACGGCAAAGCAAAAAGAATTCAAAGTATTCCTGTTAAATATGATTTAACAGACTCACAAGAATTATATGTATATATTCTCCCCACTATTACTGCCAAAATAAAACTAACAGGTTCTATTATTATACAAAGTAAAGATACTTATCCCTTTACTTTTGTTACTAATGGAAATTTAGAGGGTTCTGTAAAGCACGAAATTGATCCAGTTTTAAGAAAATTATTAACAACTGAAAATAAAGTGAAATTGAATCTTAAAACTAAAGAATTTACTATTGAAAATGGTATTACATTATATTCAAATAATAACTTTCTTCCAAATGTTTCTATAAGCAACGAAATAACAAGCAATAATAATCAAACTTTATTTGGAGTGAAAATCAAATTTTCTTTTCCTAAACAACAAGGAGAGATAGATAATTGTGTCTATATTACAGAAGACTTTGGAATAGAAATAGAGTTGATACCTCAAAATAACAATAATAATCACCAAGAAGAATTTCAATTCTCAGAATGCCTAACTTCAGATATTGTGACATGTGATTTTTATCTTGAAGAAAGCTTTATTTCTACAGTCTGTACAGGAGCCGTTATAGTTATAGGAGGAGTAGTACTTTTTAAAATTGGAGCTTTAGCCGCTGTGCCAGCAGCAATAGCATTATTAATGTTATATGGTGCAAGTCATATTTACGACTTTAATAATAATTACTACTTAACAACAGAGTCTATCATTTGATTTAAACTGTTGACCTTGTTTTGCCTTTTGGTCTATCTTTATCAAGTTCGTTTCAAATAACACTACGTACACTTACTTTTAAAGTCAATACCAACAGATCGATCTTCATATTGTTCGGTGACTAGATAAAGTACAACGAAGATAAAAAAAATAAACAAGTAATAATTATAAATAGCACAATAGGAGAGTAGATACCTTGATAAATAAAGATAATATTGAAGACAATAAGAACAATATTAGGGTGCTACCCAGATCCATGTAAAAATGCAAGCTTAGACTTTTATCCCTTTATAATAAAGGCTTTAAAACGGTATGAGAGAAAAATGGGGACATTTTTAAGTGGATTATTTTTGTGTCAATTCCTCCGTTAAATTGAGAGATACTATGCAATTTAAGTTAATTTTTAGGTTTTGACTGATACTTTATCTCTTAGCGTGCATTTACGCAGCAATCTGGATGATACCCTAATAATGGGTGCAACACAAAAAGTTGCATTTTGTGTTGCACCCATTAATAATTGTTTTGTACTTATAACCAATTTCCAACTAATACAAAAGGAGCCCAATAGTAGGGATGACTATCTTTTTCTTGAATAAATGAACAAATTGATTTTCTTAAAGCTGTTGACTTAGTTTGCTTGTTTTTTAGTAAATTTTCATAAAAATTATTTATAATTATTGATGTGGCTTTATCTTCAACATTCCATAATGTTCCAATAACGCTCCGTGCTCCAGATTTAAAACCTATGCCTGAAAGCCCTAATAGCAATGTTTCATCTCCATAAGCAGTATTACAAGCACTTAAAGTTAACAATTCCAGGTTTTTATCGCTATATTTTCTAAAACCAATTATTTTCTCAATATTTTGAAGATTAATTCCTTCATTATGTGCTACAAGGTATATCTCTTGAGGAGTATTACCAATATAACCATGAGTTGCAAAATGAATTATAGAATAATTATTTTCTTTATATTCTTTACTCAATCCTGCAAGTGTAAAATTTTCATTCTTTAATACTTTATTTTTTTCAAAGAGATTTCTAATAGATGATAACTCATTTTCTACGTTTGGAAGTTTTTTATATGGAAAATTATCAATCATAACTTTTTTTGTTAGTCCAGTTATCAAAACACTATCATATGAAATTTTCGATTGATCAATTTTTTCAGTCAAGGTAAACGCAGGTACAATTCCTAAAGAATACTTTTGAATCAGAAATTCTCTACCATCAAATAAAACTGAAAAAGGTAATAATCTGAAAATTCCTTCAGGAGAAAAAATTAGAGTATCAATATTAGCATTTTGAAATTCTTCTTCAACTGGTTTAATTAAATATTCATATAATGATGTTGCTTCTTTTAAAACATCCTTTATACTTTTACTATTAATAATTGTAAAACGTAAGTTATCGACACTTTTTTTCAAAGATTGTGAATCAATATTAACATCTATTTTTTTGATCCCATTTGGCAGTGTTAGTATTAAAACAGTTTTATCTGATAATTGTAAAGGGGAAATAAATGCTGTATTTTCAGGAGATTCCTTTATATTATAATGTATTCTTCTTAAATCTTTATTTGTTGCACACTCATCTTTAAAAAAATTTTTAATTTCAAAGTCTTTAGTATTTTCCATAACATTATATGCTTCGGCAACTATATCATCAGAGAGGTTTTTCGTTTTAAGTAAAATTTCAACGTATTCAATGTATAGTGGCTTTAGTTCATTGACGAAAATATTATTATTTCGTTTCGTATGAATAATTTCATACTGAAGACTATTTCCTGAGATATTGATCGCTTTTTTGTATGATTTTTTTGATTGGTCAATATTTATTTTTTTGAATAATCTACCTAACTGCCAATACCATTTATATTCCATTTCAGGGTTATATCCCTTTTGAGCCCAAAATATTGCCTTATTGGTATTTTCAATTGCATTATCATATTCTTTAATATTTTCTTTATAGTTTCCCAAATAACCAAATGCATAAGATAAAACTCTATAATTTTCTATTTTTTTCGCAATATTAATTATTTTTGTCATCAGTATATGATCTTTATCTATTTTTTCTCTTGAATTTAAGCTGTTTAGTTTTTCTTTTAAAATTGATAAAGAGAGTAAATCGTAAGCATTATGATAATTATCGGGAAGTGAAGGTATGTTTTCATTACCAATGATAATTGATTGAGCCGTTTCTAAATGAATTGAACAATATGTTAAGTCAGAGGGCTTAATATTCTGCATACTCAGTATCGCTTTAGAACGATTAATAAGTGTTCTTGACAGTAAAATTCGTTCAGAAATACTCTGAGCGCATTGACCAATAATGCTTATTGCCTCATCATAAGTCTCTATTGCTTTTTTGATTTCACCAGAATATACATAAATATTTCCAATATTATGAAAAAGGGATGCTTTGGCAAAAGAATCTTCCATATTTTCAGCCAAATCAATTCCAGTTATTAAATATTTTTTTACATCATTCCAACAATTTCCAATAGAAAACATACAACTGTATAAAAGAGGTTTTTGTTTCATGTCAACGCCTTTAATTCTTGTCTTAAGAACTGAAAGAGCTTTATTTGGATAGCCAATTGTATTGTAAGCATCAGCCAGATAGGTCAACTCTTTTATCGTGATTGTATTTTGAATTAATTTATCATTCCATATTTGAATGGCTTCGTAGAAATTTCCTTTATCATAATGCAGTCTATCAACAGAGTCATCTATTAAAAGTGGAGCTACAAGAAAATCTTCCGGTGTTAATGGTAACGCTTCTCTTGGTTTGATTGTAAAACTGTTTATATCCTCATTGATTTTCAGTGAACACGAACTTTTGATATGTTTACTTGCATCAAAAAAATTATCAGGGAGGGGTGTTAATCCTTTACTAATATCTTGATCCAATAACTTTATTGAGACTTCTCCACCGACTCCCTTTTCTGAAGAAGCGCTTATCATGTTATTTGGCCATTGAAAAATATAGTCAGCCTCTATAGAAATATTCCCACCATCTCCCTCATAAGCATTTGCAATAATATTACTATTATCCATAACAATGAATATTGGATGATCTATAGAAATATTCCCACCATCTCCAACATCGTCAAATACTGATGTGCTTATTTCAGAATTATTCAAAAACAATAAGTCATTTGCGATAATTTGAATATCCCCTCCATCAGACATTTCTGTCGCTGTCGAAACATAACTATCAAAAGCGTTAAACTTTTTTCCAACATCAAGGTTAATACTCCCCGCTAAACCTGTATCTTCACTTTCACTAGAAATATAACCTTCTGTAAGATTGAAATTTTCAGTAGATAATGCAATATTTCCACCTTTGCCTTTTCCATATGTATTTGAACTAATTATACTGAAGTATTCAAATCCCTTGCTATCAATATTAATTGAATTTTTTGAATCTATTCTTATATTTCCACCATCAGCATTTCCATATGTGTTACTATTGATTCCTGAGCCATCTGATATAATCAATTTTTCTGAATTAATCAGTAAATCACCACCGATACCAATACCTCCTGTAGAAGTATCAATTTCGCCACTTTTTTTAATTGAAATTTCTTTTGCAGATATTTTGTTTAATTGACCATCCCCATCAAGTGTGCTGGCTAAAATATCTCCTCCAATTATATTTAATTTTAATGCAGAGATATCAAAAGCACCACTATTCCCAAACCCATAACTGCTTACTGATATAGAACCACTTAAGGGATTAGATTTATCTCTACATATAATATTTATCGTATCGTATGCATTAATTCTAATAGTTCCAGCATTTCCTATACCAAGAGTTGAGCTACTTATATATCCATCTATTAATTCAATAGTATTTGTAAATATTTCTATTGAGCCAGCAGAACCATTTTCATTTGTACTTGTGCTTATTCGACTTGGATATCCTTCTTCATCTTTTCCAGTTATTAAAATGTTATCTGATTCTATATGTATATTACCAGCTTTTGAAGCCCCTGATGTTTCAGCATCAATAAAAGAACCATCGAATAATTCAATATAGTTGGATATAATATCTATATTTCCACCACTTCCAAAATAATCAGTGTCGCTTGATATATAAGAATTTTCTGCTAATTTTAACTTATTTGCTTTAATAGAAACTAAACCTGCATCACCTGCATTTTCATTTTCAAAAAAAGTAGATACTGAAATAACAGATTCATTATCTAATTGTATTATATTTAAAGCGTCAATATCAATTGTTCCACCTTTCCCAAAACTATTGGTAAAAGCAGTAATACTTGAATTATTCAAAGTAATATTGTTTGCATTAATTATAAAAGAACCAGCAGTCCCGCTACCTTTTGTATTTGATTTTAAACGTGCGTTTTCAGTTAAAACTAAGGAGCTAACCTCCAAATGAACTAACCCACCATTACCTGCTTTATCTGTTCCTGTTGTAATGATTCCCTTCGCTACAGATAACTCAGGAGTTTCTATATATATTTTACCAGCATTGCCGTTACCCTCTGATGTGGACTTTATTATTAAATCTTCCTTAATGTTCAATCGTTCATTTGCACAAATTGTAATAATACCTCCTGTGTTATTTCCAATTTCCCCTCCTTTTGTTGATGTTGAAATAATTCCAATATTTATATCATCGTTATTCATATCTCCCATTAAGTCGGCTTGCTCAACATTTATAATAATATCACCTGCTTTTCCATTGTTAGTTGACGATGAATCAATATCGCCACCATTCATTTTTAAATAAGGTGTTTTAATGTCTATGACCCCACCTTCACTATCACCTTTTGTATGTGCGCTAATAACATGAGGTCCATTAAAAACGATTGAATTTTTAGCAATTATTGAAATATCACCACTTGTTTTTTGATCAGAGCTTCCTCCTTTCGTAGAAGATGTTATCAGTGATCCTTTGCCAACTAATTCTAATTTATCTACATTAATATTTATATCACCAGCTTTTCCGTGTTCGATATCAGAATCTGTCGAAATTCCACCTAATTCTGTTATTTTTAATAAAGGGGTATTAACATTTATATTGCCAGCATTTCCTTCGCCAAGTGTATTAGACACCACTAAACTTGAACTTATAAAAAAAGAATTTTTTGCATTAATATCAATATTGCCTCCATTACTGTCAGAATCGATACCGAACAATGTAACAGATCCTGAAGCATTTATAGTTGAATTGTTCGTTAGCTCAAAAATATCAACATCAATAGAAATATTCCCTGCATTTCCACTTCCATTTGATAGCGAATATATCCATCCATTATTATTTATAATTAATCTAGGACTTTCAATAAAAATACTCCCTGCATTATTTTGACTGGATGTCCCTGTAGTAATACCACCCGAGTTTAAGATATATATCTCTTGATCAGCAGATATTTCTATATTTCCAACAGTTCCATTTCCAAATAGCGTTGCTGTTGAGATTTGTTGATAATCATCAATAATAAGTTTGTTAGTTTCTATTGAAATATTTCCACCATCACCATCACCATGAACTCTTGAACTAATTCCTGGTATTGGAATTACACTAGGC
>Ga0272440_1001835_pt1 | contig 17010 bp, 20 predicted proteins | sample SSMMMBAug17_FD_192440 | JGI IMG/M metagenome (GOLD analysis project Ga0272440, IMG submission 192440) | Marine sediment archaeal communities from Little Sippewissett salt marsh, Falmouth, MA, United States - SSM-MMB-Aug17 | ecosystem: Environmental > Aquatic > Marine > Wetlands > Sediment ... | reverse complement strand
CGTGCAATTAAAGGTAATGGTTGTGCAAATGAATTGCCTATACTACCCGCTAATCGAATAACTGCCAAGTTATCATTCCAAACTTCTCCAAGTTGTAAACCGATTGAATGTGGAAGAACATTGACAGTTGCACCACTATCCACCAAGCCATTTACTTGTAAATTTCTTTCGTGATGGCTTAAAGTAAGTGGTAATCGTGGAAGACTATCCAATTCATTCTGCGAAGAGTCAGTTGTTGTATATCGAAATCGCATACTAATAAATCTCGTATTCGTTATATAGATTTTGATAATAAGTCTGCTGCTCCATACATATTGTAGGGAGTTTCAATTTGGTATGTTTTTCCTGACTCAAAAGGAAAAATATTTTTACTATTTTTTTCTACTTCATCTGCTAAAATTCGAATTAGTTTCAACTTTTCAAAGACTGATAACATACTAATCAATGGTATTATTTCCTGTAATGTGCGAGTTGGTATCTTTTTATTTTTTTTAGCAATTGTTGACATTGTTTTCCTTCTAAATTTCTTTGGTTCGTTAAATTATTGATTAATTCATATCAGTAAAACGACTAAAAATATACACATAATTTACAAAATTAATGAATTTGTTCAGATCTATAATACTGAACAAGTATAACTTGCTATAAAAAATGAAAATAATTAAATTTGATAGACTAATTTTTTCGTTATATTAAATATTGTTGGTGATTGCCCCGACCCCTATAAACTTTGGTCGAGAATGAAATACAATAATCCATTAAGTAAGCGATCATAAGTTTGCGGGTATACACAGTGCGACCCATTTAAAATATTTTCCCGCCTGGAATAGAATCTCCTGGTCATTCCTGTGTCGCCCCAATTGGGGCTTGAAGCGTTTACGCTCATATGAACATCAATCAGCATGAATCAATGTGTTTATTTATAATTATTAAATTTCATTTTAAAGAACGTCAAGCTTTTTTTTCACAGCATCAATCACGAGGTCATCAGATATTTTTTTCATACAATCATGTTGATCGCAATGTCTTTTAAAGCAGGGACTGCACGGCAGGTCAACCCGAACAACTGTATGCTGATTGCCAAAAGGCCCAGTGCGCCAAGGGGCTGTTGGACCAAATATAGCAACAACAGGTTTTCCCATTGATGCAGCAATGTGCATTGGGCCGGTATCTGTTGTGATAAGTATTTGGGATTTTTCATACAATGCTGCCAATGATTTTAGACTTGTTTTACCGCATAAATTGATTGAATCAGATTTCATCATTTTTTGGATTTCAGTAACACCATCAGTATCTTCCTGACTTCCTGTAAATACAACCTGAAAGCCCCAGGCATTGCATTGATCAGCAATACGTGCAAACTTGTTTAAGTCCCAAAGTTTTGTCGTCCATTTTGCCATTGGATTGATTGCAATGAAGGGTTTTTGATTTAAGGCACCATGATAATACAACTGATTTGTGATATTTCTTCGATTCAACTCACTGACAGGCAAATTAAATTCAATTTTATTTACTGGAATTCCCAGTTGTTCAATTAAAATCAATTCTCTGTATACCGCGTGATAATCCATATTCACAGCAGGAACACGATGATTAAGTACAATATAACTGTATTCAGAATGAGCCATTCCAACGCCATAACCCGCTTTTTTTTGGGCACGTGTCATCAAAATAAACATACTACTTTTCAACAAATTTTGAAAATCAATCACAAGATCGTATTGCCTGTTTCGAAGACAACGAATGAAAGTAAATATTTCTTTTATTGCTGTAACAGTGTTTTTAGACGTCATATCCTTGATCCATTTTTTTCTTTTGGAAACAAGTACTTCATCCAGCGCATGATGGCCTCTGATAATATCCTGTGCCGCTTCTTCAACAAGCCAGGAAATATGAGCATCAGGGTAGTGTTTGCGAATGGCATTCAGTGCGGGAAGCGTATGGGTGACATCACCAATGGCACTCGTTTTGACAATAAGAATATTCACAACAATGCTCCCAATTTTTGGTATACCATATCCACGTTGACAGCATCCATGCAAATATGATTTTTTTTGGGGCAATCAGTTAAGAGGCAAGGGCTGCATGGGGCCTTAACCTGAACAATATGCGCGTTTTTTCCAATGGGTCCTGTTGTGATTGGGTTGGTAGAACCAAAAATAGCAATCAAAGGTGTTTGCAGAGCGCAGGCAATATGCATCAAACCAGAATCATTCGTAACAAATGCATGACATTGCTGAATTAAAGCCATAGCCATACCCAGTGTGGTTTGACCGGCGAGATTGATCGCAGGCGTTGCCATCATTTCAATAACTTGATCACCCAGCTGTTTATCGCCTGGACCACCAAATATAAGAATTCCCGCATGATATTCTTTGGCAATACGATCTGCAAGCTGCGCAAAGCGTTTGGGAAACCACTGTTTAGCCGTCCCATATGTGGCGCTAGGATTCATACCGATCCATCGAATGCCAGGAGCCGCATTAATGTTTTGAAGAAATCGATATGCTGATATTCGATCCGCAGTTCCGATAAACAGTTCTAAATCTAACCCTGCATTTGGAATACCTGCAGATTCAAGCATTTGAACATAATAGCGCGTTTGATGAATACGTTTAATTGATTTTGATATGGGAACAGCATGTGTGAGCAACAATCCTCTTGCATCAGTATTAAAACCAACACGACGATTAATTCCCGCAAAAAATGAAAGAATCGCAGCTTCAATGGCATTTTGAAGTAATATCGCTGTATCAAAGTGATGTTTTTTAATATCTTTAATTAATTGTATTTTTCCCTTTATACCCGAATGACAGCCATTGGCGTCATATTGCATGATGTGATCGATATGCGGACTATATTGAAATACAGGGACAACCCAGGGCTTTGCCAGAAGTGTAATATGAGCATGGGGAAAATTGTTTCGGATTGCACGTATGGCTGGTGTCGTCATGATCGCATCACCTATCCAATTGGTGCTTCTGATCATTATCCGACGTGTAGATTTATGTAAATTTGCCAATGGTTTCATGATTTATGTGGCTTTTAATTATTGTAAACTCGTTTTTTATCACATTTTTTTAACACCTGAATTTAATCGGGGATTGAAATTGTATGCTGTCCTTCTAATATATAAAGGCCAATCAGTTGATGGTTTTTAAAACGTTCGGCATTATCTTTGCTGATATGTTTTATCTGGGTCTTTAAATATTGGGTTGGAATATTTGAATCTTCCTCATAATATCGCATGTTTAATACATCACCAACTTTATAATATTCCAATACAGGTGAATCATTTTTTACAATAATACACATCCCTTTTTTTGAAATATTCCAAAGCTTACATTGATAAAGACATCCAAGACCATTGATTAAAAATTCAACGCTATAATACTGATTAATTTCAAAACGTTTTTCTCTTCGTTGATCATTGCCTGACATAGTTATTTTCCAATGCTTAAGGATTAATTAAATGAAAATAATCGAACATGTACATTAATGATTGTCCGATTTTATTATAAATCTTTTTAGGAAAATATTGGTATATTATTAAGGACACTTAAACTATTAAATCGGATAAGTCAAGCTTTGTCTTGAATAGAAGGCTTATTTTTAAATTCAGTGATAATTTTTTTTATCCCCCCAATAAGGAGAAAAATACCTAGGCCATAAAAGCAGGCTCTTGCAAACATGTTGTTAGAAGCAATATCGCCCATTTGATTGAATTTTTCGGGAACCTGCAAAATCACCAAAATTCCAGTGACAACCAGAACAATTCCCCATGTAATCTGGATAACGTTCTTATTTGTATTCATATAAACTCCCTGATTTCAAACGTGACAACCAAATTGATACCCAAAATATTTTTTATTCTGATTTTTTATTGTTTTGTTTCGTAGTAATTTACAAGTGGATTTTATGTCAGTGTTTCAGATATGATAGAAAGGCGGCATCCGGATTTGAACCGGAGTATAACGGTTTTGCAGACCGCTGCCTTACCACTTGGCCATGCCGCCAGTAAAAAAGAAAAGAGCGGGAAACGGGATTTGAACCCGCGACTTCAACCTTGGCAAGGTTGCACTCTACCACTGAGTTATTCCCGCGTTTAAGTTTGATAAAGAAAACTATAAAACAGAAAGTATTACATGTCAAGTATATTTATAAAATTGCTTTAAAAAACTTTTTAAAATAATCGATCCCCGACCAAAGCGTAAAGAGTAAGGCGATCCAAAGTAAAGTCAAACCTACAACATGAAGGTTAATGCCAAAGTATGGATAATGAAACAACAAAGGAATAATTGCTGCAATTTGAAAGCCTGTTTTGAATTTTCCCAATTGCGTTGCAGAAACATCAATTTTTTCTGCAGATATTCCACGCAATCCGGTAACCGCCATCTCACGTGCGATGATGATACATACCAACCAGCCGGGAATCCATTGCAAATTACTCAACATGATTAATGAGGAACATACCAGAACCTTGTCGGCTAATGGATCAAGTACTTTTCCAAGATCTGAGACCAATCCTTTGCGTCGTGCCAAAAAACCATCAAAAAAATCAGTGACTGCCGCAGCAATAAACAACCATGCCGCTAAAAATGTTGTCCATCGTGTTGGATACATTAACAGAATTACAATTCCTGGCGTTGCTATAATACGATATACAGTCAATGCATTGGGATGACGCATTAATGATATGATTTGTCGTGTTGTCGTCATAGTATTGTACCTTCATTCTTAAAAGTTTTAATCATGTATATTGTTCCAAATATTTATCTTTACACGCCTTGCTGCAAAATAATAATTCTTGTCCTTTAACCTTTGCACGAATGCCATCATTTCGGGGGAAATACACCCCACAAATCGGGTCTTGCACCATCTCATCAATCACCGATTGCTTTGTGTTGTTTTTTAAATGATCCCTTTGTTGATGGGAAATGGCGCCAAACATGATCGTTTTAATCGCTCGGTATCCAAAATACAAAATGGCCCAAAATATCAATAATCGTAGTATCATAACTCACTATATACCTTTTTGTTTTCATCTTCAAGGCTGAACAATAATTCCTGAATCGTTGCATTCAATACTGGATGATTCAAGTTGGGTGCAATGTCTGAAAATGGTTGCAACACAAAACGTCGCTCATGCAGTCTAGGATGTGGCAATGTGAGTTGTGACGTCCGAACAACCATGTCGTCTACAATCAATAAATCCAAATCCAATGGACGTGGACCATAGCGTTGTGTGGACAAGTCTCGACCAAATTCTGTTTCTACTTTTTTTGCAATATGAAACAATTCCAGTGGTGGTCGTTTTGTTTTGACAGCAAATACCGCATTAATAAACCATTGTTGATCTTTAACATATAATGGCTCTGTCTTGTATAACTTTGACCTTCCAATCAACTCCGATTCAGATGCGTCAACGAATGCATCTATTCCATTCGTACAATTGGCCTTTGGATCCCCCATATTACTGCCAACTGCCATATATGCAGTATAATCTATCATATGTCAGTTTGTTCCAATAGTTCCCCCTGATAAATCAATTGTGTAGGGCCTTCAAGATATATCTCTGAAAATTTCATATTATTTTCTTTAAAAAATATTTTCAGACTCTCGCCACTGTGCGTTTTTACTGTCAACGGCGATTGCATTCCATATTTTATTGCACCGATTAATGCGCATGCAACAGCACCTGTTCCACAAGAATAGGTTTCATCTTCAACACCACGTTCGTATGTACGTATGGCTGCCAGATTATTCTTGATAGGTTGCATAAAATTAACATTTGTGCCATCAGGCATAAAGGCACGATGGTTTCGGATGAGCTGGCCGATCCGGACAACCGGGGTGTTTTTTAAATCATCAACAAGAACGACCGCATGGGGGACTCCTGTATTGATTCGGCTTAAATTAGGAATTCCCTCAATTTCTTCATCCAATTTCATATGTGTGGGTAAAGGCATGGCTATTTTTACGTGTGAGCCTTTGACAATCGCTTCTATAATACCCGCGCGTGTTTCGAAACTGAGATGATCACCACAAATACCGAGCCAATGTGCCAGACGAGAAATACATCGTGACCCATTTCCACACATATCTGCTTCACTCCCATCAGCATTATAAAATCGCCATTTAAAATCAAAACGTTTTGATGGTTCTATGAGGATTAATCCATCGGCACCTATTGAAAACTTTCTCTGGCATAAGGTTTTTACAAAATTTGTAATGGATGATTTATCAACAATGGCTTCACGATTGTCAATGATGATAAAATCATTTCCACTCCCATTCATTTTATAAAAGGTAATGGGCATCGTATTTTTTCCTGTTAGCGGTGATAAGACAATATTTGTTTGGTAATATGTACATTTGCAAGCACATGCTTAGTGTTCAAATATTTTGGATCTCCTTTTTTACCGCATCCCAAACAAATTAATAGTCCAATACTGATAAGCAATATAATAATTTTATTCATTGTTCAAAATGTCCAAGGCCTGTTCAACTGCATGATTTACTTGTTGTGTCGCGGTTCCTCCAATGCAGTCTCGTCGATCAATCATTGTTTTAGGGGCTAACAAAGGACAAAGGTCATTTTCGATCTCAGACGAAAATCTTTGTAATTCTAGTAAGGACATTTCGCAAATTTCTTTGCCTTTCACAATAGCCGCTCGGACAATGTTGCCAGACACATGATGTGCCTCCCGAAAAGGTAACCCTTTATTTACTAAATAATCTGCAAGATCAGTTGCATCAAGGTAACCTGTCTTGCAAGCAGTCTGCATCTGGTCTTCATTGATTTGTATCTCAGGAAGCATTTGGCAATAAATACTTAAACAGGCTGAGAGCGTATCAATTGCATCAAACAAAGGTTCTTTATCTTCCTGCATGTCCCGATTGTAGGCCAAAGGAAGGCCTTTCATCAATGTTAAAATTGAAATCAAACTCCCAAAAACACGTCCGCATTTACCGCGAGTCAACTCCGCTGCATCTGGATTTTTTTTCTGGGGCATGATACTGCTGCCTGTTGTAAATTTGTCTGATAATGTAATAAATCCAAACTCTTGTGATGACCACATAATTAATTCTTCAGATAAACGACTGAGGTGGACCATGCAGATACTGGCACAGGATAAAAATTCTATAACAAAATCGCGATCAGATACAGCGTCCATACTATTTCTTGATACGCTATCAAAATTCAACTGTTTTGCTGTAAATTGACGATCAATGGGAAACGTTGTGCCTGCCAGAGCGGCACTTCCCAAAGGCATGACGTTGATTCGTTTGAAAGCATCAGAAAAACGTTCTGAATCTCGTGTAAACATTTCATAATATGCCATCATATGGTGCGAGAATAATACAGGTTGCGCGCGTTGAAGGTGTGTATAACCGGGCATGATCACATGTATGTTTTGTTTTGCGAGTTTAACCACAACCTTACGAAATTGTTTTAAAAGATCAATTATTATGATTGTTTTATCTCTCAAAAATAATCGAATGTCCAGACATATTTGATCATTTCTACTACGAGCGGTATGGAGTTTTTTTGCAATGTCACCACAAATTTCCGATAATCGGTGTTCTATGTGCATGTGGATATCTTCTAAAGCCGGATCAATGATAAATGAGCCAGATTCAATTTCTGTTTGAATCTGGTTTAGGCCATCAATTAATGTTTGGGCTTCAAATTCCGCAATGATTTTTTGATGCGCGAGCATCTGACAATGTGCAATACTTCCGGCAATATCTTGCGCGTATAAACGCTGATCATAATCTATGGATGCACTGAAATCTTCCATTTGTTTGTCTGTTGTTTGCGAGAACCGTCCTCCCCATAGTTTTGCCATCACACACCTTCGTTATTCTTCGCCATACCATGAATTCTCATTCGGAGTGCATTTAACTTGATAAATCCTTCAGCATCCTTTTGATGATAGACATTGTCATCCTCAAATGTTGCAAAATCTTGTCGATACAGTGAATAATCCGATTTACGTCCTAAAACCATACAATTGCCTTTATACAATTCCAGGCGGACAATGCCGGAAACATTTTCCTGTGTGGAATCAATCAATGTTTGGATGGATCGCATTTCTGGTGAAAACCAAAAACCATTATAGACCAGTTGCGCGTATTTTGGAATCAATGAATCTCTTAAGTGCATCAATTCTCGATCCATTGTAATAGATTCCATATTCATATGTGCGATACGTAAGATCGTTCCGCCAGGCGTTTCGTAAACACCACGAGATTTCATGCCCACAAACCGATTTTCAACCATATCCAGACGACCAATTCCATGCTTTCCGCCCAAACGATTCAGTTCAGATAATAACTGTGCAGGGGACATCATTTTGCCATCTATTGCGACAGGATCTCCTTTTTCAAAAGAGATTTCAATTGTTTCCGATTCATCAGGTGCATTTTTGGGCGAACACGAAAGGGTAAACATTTCTTCTGAAGGCGGCATCCAGGGGTCTTCAAGCTCTTCCCCCTCGTAACTGATATGTAAAAGGTTGCGATCGGTACTATAGGTTTTCGATTGATTTGTACTGATGGGTATATCATGTGTTTTAGCAAAAGCCAGTAATGACTTTCTGGAATTTAAGTCCCATTCTCGCCAGGGAGCAATAATTTTTATATGCGGAGAAAGCGCATAGTATCCCATCTCGAACCGAACCTGGTCATTTCCCTTACCTGTCGCACCATGACTGACTGCATCCGCATTTTCCAATTGAGCGATTTCGATTTGACGTTTCGCAATAAGCGGGCGGGCAAGTGACGTTCCCAACAAATATTGGCCTTCATAAATGGCATTGGCTCGAAAAGCTGGAAAAACGTATTCTTTAACAAATGCTTCCTTTAAATCATCAATGTATACTTTCGTCGCACCGGTATTTTTCGCTTTTTCCTCAATGTAGTCTAATTCTTCTCCCTGTCCAATATCGGCGGAAAAAGTAATAACCTCACAATGGTAGGTTTCTATTAACCATTTCAGTATTACTGATGTATCCAGCCCACCTGAATAGGCCAGTATTACTTTACTCACTTTTTTTGGCATCTCTTGTTCCTTCATTCGTAAATGATTCATTTTTATGATTGAGCAGTTCATCCAATAACGCTTTATGCAAATACATTTTATTTTCAGCCTGTTTCCACACAACAGAGTTTTCTCCCTCAAGAACGTCATCAGTAATCTCTTCACCACGATGTGCAGGTAGACAATGCATGATAATTACATGATTTTTTGCATGATTTACTAAGGAATGATTTACCTGATATGGTTTAAAAATTTGTTTTCGATCTTCGAGTTCGGATTCCTGCCCCATACTTGCCCAAACATCTGTATTGATAACATCTGCATGGGTTACCGCTTCAATTGGATCTGTCGTTAGTTTTATTCTGCCAATTCCATTGTCCTGTGCTCTTTTTATTACGTTGGCAGATGGCATATAATCTTTTGGACAGGCCAATGTCAGGTTCAATCCCAATATTGAAGCGATATTAATCCATGAATGCGCAACATTGTTACCATCACCAATCCAAGCAATATTTAAATCACTGTATGTATTGAATTTTTCGACAATTGTCATTACATCAGATAAAATTTGACATGGATGATACATATCTGTCAATGCATTAATTACTGGAATACGCGACCATTGCGCCATTTCTTCAATGAATGCTTGAGAATAGGTTCTGATAACAATGGCATCAAGGTAGCCGGATAAGACTCTTGCAGTATCTTTGATGGGTTCATTTCTTGATATCTGTGTATCTTTTGGATTTAAATATATAACTGAACCACCGAGCTGGTTCATTGCTGTTTCAAAGGAAATACGCGTTCGTGTCGATGCTTTTTCAAAAAGTAGACCAATGGTTTTTCCAATGAGTGGTTGATACCCAACATATTTATTTCTATTTTTTTTTAGGGAAAGGGCGTTTTGGATGATATTTTCAATATCACTTCGTTTTAAATCCCATAAGGTAAGTATATTCTGTTTCAATGTTTCCTCAATAATTAATATATCTTCCATTCATATCACTTCTTGAAAAACAGTATCAAGGCAGTTCATCAAAGCATCAATATCGCTTTCCTGAACTATCAGTGGCGGTACAAAGCGAAGAATATTATCTTGAATACAATTAATTACAAAACCTTTATTCAGGCACTGATTGACAATCGGTGCACCTGGAATAGATAATGGCATACCAATCATCAACCCATATCCGCGCACTTCAATGATACATGAATACTTATCTTTTAATGCGAGTAATTGTTGCTTAAAATATTGTCCCATGCGACAGCAATGCGAAAGAATGTCATGCTCTTCCAAATACTCCAAAACACATAAGGCAACAGATGAAACAAGCGGGGTTCCGCCAAATGTGCTTGCATGTGCGCCCGGGCCAAAGGCTTTAGCAAATTTTTCTGTGGACAACATGGCTCCCATAGGTAACCCATTAGCCAGGGCTTTTGCTAATGTCATGATATCTGGTTTTACATTGAAATGTTCATAGGCAAAAAGTTTTCCAGTTCTCCCCATACCCGTCTGAATTTCATCAAAAATGAGTAAAATTTCATGCTGATCACAGATCTGCCTGACGTTTTCCAGATAGTTATCTGATGGACAACAAACTCCTCCTTCACCTTGAATGGGCTCAAGCATTACAGCACAAACTGTATCATCAATGACAGCTTTTAAGGCATCAATGTCATTAAAAGGTATGGTTTTAAATCCGGGAACCAGTGGATGAAATCCTTTTTGAATTTTTTCCTGACCTGTTGCAGACATCGTGGCATATGTTCTTCCATGAAAGGACTGCCTGGCGGTAATGATTACATTTTTTTTGATATGACCCAAATCATTGAAATATTTACGCGCCAGTTTAATTGCAGCTTCATTCGCTTCAGCGCCACTGTTACACAGAAATACGCGATCTGCAAAGCTGAGATCAACAAGCTTTTGACTTAGCTTAATTTGTGGCACAGTGTAAAACAGATTGGATACATGCACTAGATTTACGGCTTGTTGAGACATTTTCTGAGCAATGACTGGATTGGCATGACCTAAATTACAAACTGCAATTCCTGCAAGAAAATCCCTGTACATGTTACCATCCGCATCCCACAACGTGCATTCAGACCCTTTTTCAAAAACAACAGGAAAGCGCGCATAGGTTTGCATGATTACATTATCTGCTTGTTCAATATGTGTTGTTGACATAATTATTTACCTATTTTTCATGAATTAATGATTCATATTCTTGATTTCTGTCCCAATTCCTTTATCTGTAAAAAGTTCCAAAAGAACAGCATGTCTTGTCTTTCCATTAATAATATGGGCTTTCTTAACAGTATGACTGATCGCCTCCACTGCACATTCCACTTTTGGTATCATTCCGCCTGAGATAATTTTATTTGAAATCAAGCCTGGAATATCCTGAGACGTAACAGTGGATAATAATTGACCGGCTTCATTCTGAACGCCATCAACATCAGTCATCAAGATTAATCTACGCGCATTCAGGGCCTGAGAAATTTTACTGGCAACCAGATCCGCATTGATATTATATGTTTCTCCAGATTTCCCGACACCGACTGGTGCAATAACCGGAATAAAGTCTTTTTCGGTTAGCGTATGTATAATTGTCGGATCAACATTGACAACCTCTCCAACCATGCCTGGATCAATTATTTCTGGAGGTTTGTTATCGTCAGATTGATGGTAAATTTGCATTTTTTTGGCGATCAACAATCCGCCATCTTTTCCTGTTAATCCAACAGCTTTCCCTTTTTGCTGATTAATCTGATTAACGATGGACTTATTGACACGACCGCCTAAAACCATCTCAACAACATTCATTGTGGATTGGTCGGTCACACGCATACCCCGAACAAATGTCGAAGTTATCCCCATCTGGTTTAATACTTTGTTAATTTGAGGCCCTCCCCCATGGACAATGACCGGGTTGATTCCAATAAATTTTAAAAGTACAACATCACTTGCAAAATCTTTTTTGAGTTGTTCATCAACCATTGCATGTCCGCCATATTTAATGACAATTGTTGATCCATAAAACAATTGAATATATGGCAGGGACTCAATGAGAATATCAGCAATATTGGGTGTTTTTTCTGTATTCATTATAAAATATACCGGCTGAGATCTTCATTTTCCTTAATATCTTTCAATTCTTTCCGAACATAATCCGCATCAATTATAATATTTTTATCTTCTATATCTGGTGCTTCAAACAAAATATTCTCAAGTAATTTCTCAACCAATGTGTGAAGGCGTCGCGCACCGATGTTTTCAGTCATTTCGTTGACATCTTCAGCAAAGGTGGCAATTGTTTCAATTGCATCTTCAGTAAAATCAATCTTAACGCCTTCAGTTTCAAGCAATGCCTTATATTGCAAAGTCAATGCATTTTTGGGCTCAGTCAATATTCGCACAAAATCATTTCTTGATAAGGAGTCAAGGTTCTCTCGGATTGGAAATCGCCCTTGTAATTCAGGAATTAAGTCCGAAGGTTTACAAAAATGAAATGCGCCAGATGCAATAAACAAGATGTGGTCTGATTTTACTGTGCCATATTTGGTTAAAACAGTTGTCCCTTCAACAATGGGTAATAAATCACGCTGTACACCTTCCCTGGAAACATCCGGGCCATGACCGGTATCTTTGCCGGCAATTTTATCAATTTCATCCAAAAAAATAATGCCACTTTGTTCGACTTTTTCAATGGCATCTTTGGTCACTTTTTCCATTTCAACCAATCGTTGAATTTCTTCCTGAACAAGAATAGCCTTTGCTTCAGGGATTAACATTTTTCTACGTTTGGTATTTTTTGGCATCATGCTACCAAACATATCTTTCATGTTGATTCCCATTTCTTCCATTCCCACATTGGAAAATATTTCAACAACCGGCATGCTGTTTTCAGCAACATCCATATCAACATATCGTTTGTCAAGACTACCTTTTCTAAGCATTTTTCTTAGTTTTTCGCGGGTGCCATTTTCAACTCTTTCTGCACTATCAATAATTCGCATGGGATCTTCTTCTGCATTATCAGCTTGTTGTTCTTTGGGTTTTGGAAGTAACAAATCCAGCATTCGTTCTTCAGCAACTTCTTCCGCTTTAGGCGTCACTTTTTCCTGTTCTCTTCCTTTTAGGATATTGACTGTTAATTCTAGCAGGTCACGCACCATTGATTCGACATCACGGCCAACATAGCCAACCTCGGTAAATTTTGATGCTTCAACTTTGATAAATGGAGAATCTGCCATTTTCGCCAGCCGCCTGGAAATTTCTGTTTTTCCTACCCCGGTTGGACCGATTAGAATAATATTTTTCGGGGCAATTTCATCTTTTAGTTCATTTGTCACTTGCTGACGTCGCCATCTATTGCGAAGCGCAATGGCAACAGCTCGCTTTGCTTTGTGCTGGCCAATAATATATTTGTCCAACGCCTGGACAATTTCATTGGGTTTTAAATGTTTCATCTGTTCACCTGAATTTCCTCAATTATAATATTGTTATTTGTATAAATACAAATGGATGCAGCAATTTCCATCGCCTGAGCAGCTATTTCAGTTGCTTTGAGAGATGAATTTCGCATCAATGCAGTTGCAGCAGCCTGCGCTGGAACCCCGCCAGAACCTATTCCGATAACGCCTTCATCAGGCTCAATAACATCACCATTGCCGGATATTAAATATAAGTTGACATTATCAGCGGCCAACATGATCGCTTCAAGACGTCTCAGATATTTATCTGTTCGCCAATCTTTGGCTAACTCGACAGCAGCACGTGTCAATTTACCATTGTACCGCTCAAGTTTGGCCTCAAAACGATCAAAAAGATTGAATGCATCTGCTGTAGCTCCGGCAAAACCAACGATAATTTTATCGTTATAAAGCCTTCGCACTTTTCTTGCATTATGCTTAACAACAGTTTGATTCAGTGTGACCTGGCCATCACCGGCAATAACAATATTATCATCTTTTCGGATAGCCAGAATGGTTGTACCATGATAACTCGTATGCGACTTATTCATAGGTTTGACTCACTTTTTTTGTTATTTGTCTATCAATTCGTAGATTTCATCCCAGTTACGAACTTCAATAAATGGATGCGGTTCCCGATTCCAGGGTTGATGAAAAACGATTGGTTTCAAGCCATGTTCATTGAGTAACCGGCATGTTTCCATTCGATCATCAATCAGATATGTAACGTCATGCGCCATTAAAACTGCAATTTTTTGTTGAAAGTCCCCGGTTGCTTCAATTTTAAATTTAGATTCTGGTAGTTGTAGTGTTTCCAAAAACCAGGGTACCAATGCGTTGGCATCGGAACGTGCAGTTACAAAAAGTAAACGTTTCGTTTTTTGCCCCAGTTTTTGCAAAATTTCGGGCGCTTTATAGATTGGTTTGAGCGGTTGACTGTGATGACCTTTCATGATCTGATTAAATATATCCCATACAATCTCAAATTCAATGTCCAGACATTGCGTCAGGTCATAGTTGTTTATTTGTTCGTATTGTATTGAAATGTTGTAATCTTCTCGGGCGATTTCAATAAACAAGTTCATCGTGTCAGCAACAACACCATCAATGTCAAAAGCAACTGATGCCAATGGAATCATCAGGCAGCCCTACGCGTTCGTTTTTTGAGACGATTCATCCGGCGTCTCAATATTTTTGCCTGCTTTTTATCGAGCGATTCATAGCTTTTTTCCTTAACCTTCTTTAGCTTAAGAAACTTCTTTTTCAAATCTCTGAAAGCTGAATCAGATTTTGTGGAAACTTTCTCCTCAATGCCACGTGCTTTTTTTATGGCAGATATTAGCTCGTACTTATTCATGCCATGGACTCCTGAAATTTCAGGAATTTTTAAAGCTGTTTCCCGCAATTCTTTGGATGTCATTTTGTCCAGTGGTTTTTCTTTGGCTTCTTTCTTCTTTTTAGCCCCCATAGTCCATCTCCTTATCGTTTTGTATTGTTCGAAAGACCTTGCTTTCGAAAAAAATGAAAACTACACTATACAACATATATTTTCATTCGTCAAACTTGATGTTTAATTTTTTAATTTTTATCACTGGAAAACATTAAATGTCAATAAAATACGAAATCTGAATTGCTCAGTGCGCACATTCCCAAAAAATCTGACATTTTTTAGGGAATTTCACAAGCTTTATGTGCATATTGCATATTTTTTTACCTTGACATCACGTATTCATTTAAAATAAATACGCTATAAATTTATATAACAAATTTTTTATCATTCGAGATTGTATTGGTTTAGAATTTCTATGATCCAAATAATCAAAAATGAATAAATAAAGGAGGTCTTTCTTGAAACCCTTTTCTTTTAAGCAATACATTCCAATACCCGAAATGAATCTCAATAATTGGATGCCATTACCAATAACCGGTCAATGTGTTGATATTCCAAATGATTTATCTGAGATTTCAGTATTTAATTCCGCAGAAGAAGTGGCGCCGGATGAAGTTGGTATGACAGCCAACGATGTCCAGGCCATATGGGAAGGCGTTGAAAATTACTATCGAACCGGTGTACATCCTTCAATTGCCTTGTGTCTTCGCAAACAGGGAAAAATTGTTATTAAACGAACGATCGGACATGCAAATGGCAATGTCATCGGAGATTCGGAAACACAAAAAACGATCATGCGACCGGAAATACCGATTTGCCAATTTTCAGCATCAAAAGCAGTCACCGCCATGTTAATTCATCACTTGTCTGAAAAAGGTAAAATTCATTTAACCGATCCGGTCTGTCATTATTTGCCTGAATTTGGCGCACATGGTAAAAATGATGTTACAATTCATCACGTCTTATCACATCGAAGCGGTTTTGGTATTATTCCTGATGAAATGGATTCAGACATCTTGTTTGATCATGATGAAGCAGTTAAAATGATTTGTGATATGAAACCACAATATCCTGCAGGACATACAGCATCATATCATGCCATTACAGGTGGATATATTCTTCACGAAATTTTGCGAAGAGTCACAGGAAAAGACTTACGTGAATATTTGAAAGAAACCATTCAAGAGCCATTGGGATTTAAATACTTTAATTATGGGATTGAAGAAGAAAACATTCAGTCTGTGGCAAAAAGCTATTACACAGGTATGCCTGTTGTCTATCCATTTACAATGATTGTTCGCCGATCATTGGGTGGTCCCTGGGATATGGTTATTAAGATGGCCAATGATCCAAGATTTTTTAAATCCATTATTCCATCTGCAAATCTTGTTTGCACAGTTGATGAAATGTGCCAATTCTTTCAATTGCTTCTTAATGGGGGTGAGTTGAATGGTGTTCGTATATTTGATCCATTGACTGTTCGTCGGGCGACTATCGAAGCTGGAAAAATGCAACTGGATAAATCAATGGTTTTGTTACCCATGCGCTATAGTGCGGGTTTAATGTTGGGGAGTGATCCATTTGGCATGTTTGGCCCAAAAACGAAAAATGCATTTGGTCATTGGGGATTTATCAATTCGTTTTCATGGGCAGATCCGGATCGTGACATTGCGGTATCCATGCTGAATACCGGAAAACCCTTTTTAACAACTCATATTGTCAGTCATTTTGACTTGCTTGCCCGAATCAACAGACATTGTCAGAATGATTAAAATCGATTGAAATAGCTCAAGCTCGTATACACGCTGCTAAGGAAAGCTCGAAAAATAACATGCTCATTTTTCTTGATCGCACAAAAACATAAGGTCGTGTAGAGACGTAGCATGCTACGTCTCTACAGCGCAGTTACCTCAAAACGAACGCGTGTTACCAAAATTGCCGGTAAACCGAAATCAAGCCTATGAGCAAAACGCTATGTTTTGAATATTTGCAAACGCAATTTACTGAAAGATCAGGTTATGCAGCAAATAAAGATCGAAAAAATTTAAGTGCCTCTTATTCATGGGTAAAAAAATATATTGATTGTAATATCAAAGAT
>Ga0272440_1001834_pt1 | contig 17011 bp, 3 predicted proteins | sample SSMMMBAug17_FD_192440 | JGI IMG/M metagenome (GOLD analysis project Ga0272440, IMG submission 192440) | Marine sediment archaeal communities from Little Sippewissett salt marsh, Falmouth, MA, United States - SSM-MMB-Aug17 | ecosystem: Environmental > Aquatic > Marine > Wetlands > Sediment ... | reverse complement strand
CAGGGGTTCTCGGTATCATATCTTAAAGTTTTTTGCACAAACAATCATTTAATCAATCAATATTATTCTGTTACAGTCATCTACGTCCCAAGTTTACGAGGATAACTTTTAAATAAGCGGTGTCAATCCGCTTGATTGAATTGTTATTATAGCATAACAATTTGGAATATTCTGAAATTACTCGTGTAATTTGTTAGTACATTTTTGCGTAAATATAATTAAACCAGCTTCATAGTTACTCAGAAAGTTTCCCCGTGCTTGGTGGATGTCAGAAATTTAAACCGATTACTCTATATCTTAGCGTTTTTCATTAACGTCTTTGGGTAAATATTAAAATTTTATAAAATTCTTACTTACTATAATAATTAACTTTAAATTTCTTGTTTCATTTCAAAGTCATAATTTTTGGATAATATAAATAATATCTTTAATACAAATTTTTTGTTTTTTGTACTCACTATCAATTATTACTTGATCATCAATTATATTTGCTAATACTTGTAACCCTGCTATAAGGTCGTATAGTCCTATTGAACCATTACCATCAATATCTCCATAAATAAAGTCTTGAATTACCTCAATATTAAAAGGATTTAAAACCGCATATTGTTCATTTGTATCGTATACTTTTATAACTATATCAGTTGTTAATCCAACATCTATTTTTTTTGGTGTACCAATCAATGACCCTGTTTTTTCATCAAATATTGCCCATAATGGACAATTTTCTATAGAAAATCTTAATTTATCATCCAAATCAACATCATGTGCTTCTGGCTTAAATTGATATTGATTATTTTCAAGTACGCTTAATTGTGGAATTCCTGATATTGTTGGTGAATCGTTTACTGGAGTGATTGAGATATTAACAGTAGCGATATTTGAATCAAAAGACCCATCATTGACTTTAAAGTTAAATGAATCCACACCATTCTCATTTGCATCTGGAACATAAGAATATGTGCCTGTATGTATTTTTGTAATTGTTACTACACCTATACTTGGCTGTGAAACAAGAGAAAATATGAGTGTATCATTATCTTTATCATCACCTATTAAATCATCAGTAATATTTTCATCTTCTAAAAGACTAATACTCGCATTATAAGCAACTGGTTGTTTATTTATATTGTTTGAAAACTCTAATTTTGCAATACTATAAGGTGCTTCATCTTCAGGAAAAACCTGACCTTTATAGGAATCATTGAATTGATTATCGTTATTAAATACTATATTATAATTATCTACAATTTTTCCTGAAGTACAACATTTAAATGTATATTTATTTCCCTCATGATACCCCTTACCTGTATCTAAAGTTGACCAAACAATAAGATCATTATCAAAACGATTTGTTTCATTAATAACTTGATCTAAAATAAATGAACCTACCAAAACTTCGCCATCATAAACAGAAATAAAATCAGCTGGTTGTAGATCAAAACCATTTAATTTAGCACCTTCAAGATAGACTGTCCATACTGGATCTGTTGAATTACCCCCAACTTTTATAAAGCTACATGCTGGTTCTTCTTGATCTACATTGACTGAAAAACTACATGAATCCTGCAGTTTGCCATCAAATATTTGAAGAGTAATATTTGATAATCCTGATTGACCTTGAATGGGTTGTATAGTAATTGTACTATTTGAACCAATTACTTCAATTGTTAAATTTTCATCTGGAATTATATTATTATTTGATGATAAAGCATTAATACTTATTGTATCTAAATCTTCTTCATCATATATAATAGAAAAATCAATAGGTTCTATTGCTGTATCCCCTTTAATTATTTGATTTTCTGGACATATTATTTGTGGAGGAATCGATTTTATATTAACAAGTAGTTCTGCTATAAAAGTAGCATTTATAGATTGCTGATCATTTGCAATAATCTTAAATGTTTGAGTACCATTTCTATTTTTATTTGGCTTAATAAATATTTCTTTTAAGGTTTCGTTAATAGAAATATCCAGTAAGTCATTATTTAAAGGGACTATACTATATTTTATATTTTGATCTTCTTCATCATCAGGTGGAAGATCAGGTATAATAGTAATAGTTGTTACTTGTTGGGAATTTTCATCTAATTCTATATAGTCTTTTGATAATTTGAAACTTGGAGGGTCATTTATAGCAATAACATTTATATTAAAAGATTCAGTTGCTGAAATTTCATTATCAGAGGCAGTTATAGTAATAAGAGTTGAACCATTTTGGTTTTTCTCAGGTAAAATGTTTATAAAATATTTATTTTCTTTCTTATTAATAATAACATTGTTTATTAGACTTGTATCTGATGAACTACCAGTTATAGTTATTTGGTTATTTCCACTATAGGATATCGTAAAACTTAAATCGTCCAAAATTTCATCTTCGTTAATTGTAATATCATTGACTGGAGATATGATTATTTTTGAATTATAACTTTGTTTTATTTCAAGTGTTTGCGGAGAACTTCCTGCATTTTTAGCTGAAATTAGTACTCTCCCTAACCTTTGATTAGAAATATTATTACTTTCATACTTAACAATTAAGGTATCATCTCCTACACCTGAATTCTTTGTTATTGATAACCATGAATTTCCTTCTATAATCTCAGCATCCCATGATAAAGTACCAGTTCCTTTATTATCTATAAAAAAAGATACGTTCCCCCCCTGTGCAGATACATTCTGTATTAAAGGTGTTACACGTAAAATAGGTTTAATAATTGCTTGATAATAAATACTTTTTGATTGAGGTATGCCCCACTGATTATCATCATTTTGGGCACGTACATAAATATTATGGTTTCCTGTTTCAAGGTTTGACAGGAAAATATTAGTCTCAAGTGAAATAACAGAATTGATCAGTTCAGGTATAAATGCTACTCCTTTACCAAAGCCAGGGTCTTTATTAAAAAAATATTCTAGTTTATGAATTTTTTTTGTATTGCCAATGTTTTTAGATGCAATATAAATTGGTCTTGTTTGTATTATTCCCCATGTACCTTCATTATCTTGAAATCGTACATGTAATTTATGATATCCAGGCTCAAGTTTTTTTAATATAATTTGTTCAGAAGACACAGTATTCTGACTATTAATATCAAGTTTTGTACCATTTCCAAAACCAGGTTCCTGATCAAAAAAATATTCAACATTTGCAACTGATTTTGTTATTGAATCATTCGAAAATTGAATAAATAAAGGTTTCGATTGAACTGTCCCCCATATATTATTATCATTAATGGCACGAATATATAATTTATGAAAACCTTCATTTAAACTACTTATATCAATATTAAACGTTTGTGTTTCATTTTGTTGCAATAGATCAATTCTTTTTCCATTACCTACATCAGGTTCTTTGTCAAAAAAATATTCAATATTATTTAACTTTGCATTCATTGTATTATTATCTTCGGAAGATTGAAGGTATACAGGTTTTGATTGAATTATCCCTTTTACTCCACTATCATCATGTAAGCTTATATACAGCTTATGATAACCTGTTTCTAATTCTTTTATATTAATATTTGCTAATAATTCAGAATTACCAGATTCAAAATCGATAAAAGAAGAGTTTTTTGGATTATCAAAGTAATATTCAATTTTTGCAGGTTTGGCATTATTCCTAATTTCAGGAGGAAATTGAATAAAGAATGGTCTACCCTGAGGAATTCCCCAATTTCCATTGGAATCTTTGGCTCTTATATATAATTTATGAAAACCAGGAGAAAGGTCTGATATATCAAGATTTGCATCCTGATATGAAAATTCTGATTGGTTTATAGCAATATTTTTGCCTTGGCCGACACCTGGATCTATATCAAAAAAATATTCATAAATTTCAATATTATTTATTGTAGCTTGTGCTGATGAAAACAACAGAAGCGCAAAAAAACAAAATAACAATTTATAAGAATAATTTATCATTAATTGCATAATTTTAGCACCTCATTATTTATATACAAAGATTTTCAATTAATTCTTAAAAGTCATAGTTTCAAATAAGTATAAATAAATAGATTATTCACTACCAGAATTTGCTTTAATTTTGACAGTCATGCTTTCAGCACCAGGTTGAATAATAACATTTTCAGGTTTTAAATAATTGATTGAAGGAATACCAGTTAAAGCACCATTTGGAACAAATGGAGAACTTCCTCCATAAACACCTAAATCATCTCCACTAGTTCCAACACCTTTAGCTAGAGAATCATCTTTTAATTGATAATTATTTGCACTGTAATCAACAAAGACATCATTCATATTTATATTACCAATATTGTTAGAACCTGTTAAAGAAGAGAATTGATTACTATTTCCCATATTATTATAAAATTCAAAATTTTGGCAAAAAACAACTCCTCCTGTACTAATATTATTAATAAACATTCCATTTGAGTCATTATTACATGTCATTTTACCGTGTAAAATGTTATTTTTAATTAAAACTGAACAATATATTCCTACTGAGATACAATTATGTGATAAATTAAGATTATTAATTATGATATTATTGGTTATTGTAACTTGATTATTTGAATTAACATAAATAGGTGTTGAACCATATATTTCATTTTGTGTTATAATTATACCTGTATAGCCATTATCAATAGAAATCATTTTACAATAATTACTCTTTATAGTAATGTTATTAGCTCTGATAGTTATTGTTTCTACTGCATGAAATCCTTTAAATTCAGATCCTTCAGAACCTTCTGAGAATGCCATAGTTAATATTTTAGTTGTATATACACCGTCATCAGCATAATCATATCCATAACCTGCACCAATAATTTTGAGTTGTTTGCTTATATTACATCCTTTATGTTTTGATAGAGAGGGGTAAATATAAATCGTATCACCTGGTTCAGCAGCATCATGAGCTTCCTGCAAAGTCTTATAGTTGCCTTGAAATGGAAAATTAATATCCACTGTGATTATTTCAGCATTTAAATTTGTTATTATTACCATAATTCCAATAATTACCATCATAGTTACTTTTTTCATTGATTAGTCCTCCTTTTAAATAAATGTTTACATCATAATTTTTGATATTTTCGTTATTGTTTATAATAAAACTGCATTAATCCAATAATTTCTTCTAATCCTATTTTTGGATTACTATTAAAGTCGAATTCATAATTCTGACCAGAATGAATACCAGACATTTCTTGTAAAAGAGTAATTAAATCATTTAAGCCAAAATTATTATGAAACGATAAATTAATTATGCTATATCTTCCATCATCTTTTGGAAATGTTTTCTCATTATAACTATCATCAAGAATATCCCAGGTAAGATCGTATTGTGTTAACTCAATTCTTCTGCTTGAATCCCACAATCTAAAATGAAAAGATTTGTCATATTGATATCCCTCTCTGTTATTAAGAGAAGACCAGACAGTAATAACTTGATCTTGCCAGTTTGATGTTTTTACATCCTTTTCTATTATATATGATCCTACGATATTGTTTTCATCTAAAATAGCAACTTCATCTCCTTTTTGAATACTCACACCTTCAATTGTTACATCTTTTAAATAAATACTCCAGATATTTTTTGTTGGATCACCATTTATTTCTGGAAAATAACGTGATGAAGCCTTTTTTGTATTTATAAGCTTATGTTTTAAAGATCTTCTTTTTGTTGAGTTATAATATGTAAGAATATCTTCCTTTTTCATTTTAACAAGATAACCTTCGCCAGAATTCATTCCTGTTATGCCATCAACCCAGAAATTACCAATTTTTCTCAACATATTACCGTCTGTATTTCTCACAAAATCTAAACTATCAAGAATATTTTTAAAATAATCCTTTGCTATAATAGATTCATCAGGTAAGTATGCAATGATTTGATAGCCTTCATTCAAATGAATTGGGGTGTGTGGATCAGCTGCTATACCTTTTAAATTCATTTGGCACATGCAATGTGTCTTAACTAAAAAGCCTTTTGTTACTGATATATCTTTTATATTATTTATCCATTGTGTCCCAATTTTTCTTAATGTATTACCTTCTGAATCTCTTACAAAATAGATACATTGTAATATTTCTGAAAACACATCTAAAGCGTTAACAAAATGAACATTTAGTGATATCAATTGATACCCCTCTTTTATTGGAATAACTTGCGTTTTATAAGTATAGAATTTCATAGATGCTATACTATAGGGGGCATCGCCTTCAGGAAATACATCCCCTGTGTATGAATCATTTGACTTACTTAAGATTGCTTCTCCTGTATATTCTATTTGTTCACTTTCATCCCAACACTTAACAATATATTTATTTCCACGTGTATAACCATGACCATCATTTAATGTTTTCCAGACTTTAAGAACATTCTTATAATAATTTTCTGATGTTAAAGTTTGCGTTAATTTAAAAGCTCCAACTATTTTTTCATCATCAAATATAGCAATTTCATCATTTATTTCAAGGTTATTATTATCAATTAAAGCAGTTTGAAGGTAAATGGTCCATATTGGATCAATTGGATTTCCTGAAATAGGTGGGAAGTGTGGTGCTGCTTGTGCATATACTGAAAATGTTTGAGTAGTTGAACTTAAGCTATCACTGACAGATAACATAATCTCAGTTGAGCCATATGAATTTTGTAATTTACTAATTTCCATTTTATATCCATTGTTAGATAATTTTGTGATACTGATATTGTTGTTTGGTATTAGCTCTTTATTTGATGAATCAGCAAGTATAGTTATTTCTTCAGGGGTTTCATCATATATTGAAAAATAAACATTTGTTTTGTTATCATTTTCTTTTATTATAACATCGTTAATATCTGATATGTTTGGAGGATTATTAACAGATAATACAGTAATAGTTACTGATGCAATATTGCTTTCAGAATATTGATCTCTTACCTGATATGTAAAATAATCATTTCCAAACCAATTTTCATATGGTTTATAATCTAAAGCCCCAGTTTCGGATATATTTGATAAAGAACCATTTTGGGGAAAAGAAATGATATGATATTCAATATCATCATCTTCATAGTCATTTGCTAAAAGATTTATTGAAATCAAGCTATCTTCATAATCATAAACTGCAAAAGATTCAGCTTTAGGAGGATTGTTTACCAGGCTTATGCTAACTTCATTAGAATAGCCTGAATAACCACTATTGCTTAATGCACGTACTCGATAGCTGTATATGACATTTGGTAATATTGTCGAATCAACGTATGAATAATTTTTTGTATTCATAATAACAACATAACTATTTCTATCTTCATCTTTACGCTCAAGATCAAAGCTATTTATATATGGTTCATTATTATTATCCCATGTTAGATTAATTTTATTTGATTGACTTATTGCTTGTAATGAAACAGGTGATGGAATTGGTTCTAAACCTGTAATAAAATTAATTGTATCATACACTCCAGTTTTTTCTTGATAGTAACACAGAGAATAAATAGAAACGAAATATTCTGTATTATATTCAAGATCAGATATAAATACCTCTCTTTCAGAGGTAATTGTATATTGTGATAAAGAATCCACTGATTTTCCAAGCATAACTTCATACATGTCATAAGATACATCAGGGGCAGTTAAATATGATATTGCTAATTCATTTTTATCTATCTTTTGATGATTGGGTGTAGTAATTATAATAGCTTTGGGTTTGATAATATCAACATCAATACTTTTTGATATTCCTGGATTGCTTCTTACCTCTCCTATAACTGAGGTAATAGAGTATTCATATTTCTCTTTATATTGAATTGTTGAGTCTGTATATAAGTTTGTATTTACTGAATAATCTTGTATATTGCCAGAGCTATCAATTCTATGAATCTCATATCTATCAATATTGGGTATGTCTTCAAATAGTATTTCAATATATGGACTATTTGTATGGTTATTTTTTAATTCAAGAGATGTAATAGCAGGAGGTACGACTTTTATTAATTGAACGTGAAAGTTTTCAGATGAATAATCAATACCCTGATATTGTGCAGTTACCTTCCAATCTATTGAATTTATAGACTCTGATAATAAATATTGAGAGTTTGTATCTGTTGTTTGATTTGCTATTTCATATTCATCGTTATTATCCTTTTTTATATACAATGAATATAAAATATTATCTGGTAGCCTTTCTTCTTTAACATTCCATGAAAATGTTATTAAGTTATTATTATATATTAATGTGTTTTGAGGTGAAAAATTTTCACTAATAAACTCAACTCCTGTTATAGTTATATAGCTGTCTAAAAGTTTAGAGTCATCTCTTGTCTTGAGCACAAATTTATATTTTCCTGGTAGGAGTTTTACTGATGCAACCTTAGATGACTCACCAGTTATTGTAAAATATGTATTCCAGTCAGTAGTGTCTTCACGTTTAAAACATACTGAATATTCTGTTTCATTTGTTGCACCAGTTTCAGTCCATGTAAATATAAGCTTATCTCCAAATTGTACTGTGGTTTTATTAATGTTAAAGGTTTCTATATAAACTGGATTTCTTATGTCAAATGTTATTGTATCATAACTTGTATTTCCACTATAATCGTATGCAATTATTTTAAATGAAACAGTGTCTGAATCATTTGCGTGATATGTGTAGCTTTTTATTGAAATGTCATTTATTGTTTTTATTAAATTATAATTAGAGCTGGTTTTTTTATATAATTCATACTTAGTTAATTCATCTCTGTTATCAGATGCTTGCCAATTAATAGTTATTGTATCTCCTTTTGTTATTGGATGACTTGAGTTTAGAAATGAAATATCTGGCTGTATTATATCTCCAGATAAATCACCTACAGCCAGGTAGTTGTCCCATGCTACAGCAACATATTTATTTTTGTTTATATCAATTGATTCAGTTTGGGTATTTATAGTAAAGGTTCCACTATCATTTAAGACAATATTTCTTTTTTCTTTTGTAGCATTGTCAAATTTTGAAATTAGAAGCTGATTTGATTTTTTGCTAATGAAAATTGATTCGTTATTAAACGATGCAAAGGCTAATGGTTCCTGATCAGAAATATTGATCGTTTCGCTTGTTAAATCAGATTTAAAAAGAATGAGATTATCATTCTTATCTTCAGAAACTCCTATAAAATTTGGATTATATGATTGAAATGAAAAATAATTCCGATTCTCTTTACCATCAATAATCTTTTTATTAATTTCAAGATTTTGATTTAATTGATAAATAGTTCCTGTTTTAGGAAATGATATATATTTATCTGCAATATTACATTTTCCATTTTGAAATTCATTTACTAAAATATAATTATTCCCTTCTGATGGAGCTATAACCTTAGCATTATTTTTCTTTAAAATATCATCATTAATCTTTTCTGTATCAATGTTCCACCTGCCATCATATGGGTTACCATACGACCATGTAATATATAAATTATTATTATAAGTATGGAATTGAGGGTCTTTAACCTGTTTTTTTCTAATTAAAGTGCTTGAGATATTAATTTGATATGCTTCGTCATTAACAATTGCAAAAATATTATCGTTGCTATTAAATAAAGATATTGTATCACACTCATCTAACTTAAAAGGCAACTTACCAAGATAATTAACTTCTCCTGTTTCAATATCAAATAATTGTAAAAATGAATAATAATAATCATGATAAGCAGAAACTCTCTCATCTTCTTTATCGCTAAAAGTAACAAGTAATTTATTATACCCAATGTATTTTGTAAAAAAATGAGTTTTATAATAAAAACTTATACCATCATATAAAGAAATCCTATTTAATTTTTTTTGAACACTTCCAATACTTTTTGTAAACAATGAATCAGATGGAATAAATTCTAATATATTTGAAGGTTCATTATCTGTAAGAATCAAAAATATTTTATTATCTGCCTTAATTGCATTAAGAGTATTAACTTTCTTCCAATTATCCTTCTCAGCATAGTTTATTGTTTCTCCACTTATTGTATATTTTATATCACAATATTCAACTATTTGACTTCCATTTAATTTATAGACTTTACCTTTTTCAAAAATATATACATTATTATTCATTGCAATAAGTGATCTTCTAATAGATTCTGACCATTCTTCAGAGATAATTACTGGAAATTTATATGAATTTCTAATGTTATGTTCAGTATCAAGTTCAATTAGTTGAGAATTAGATGAATCAATTGCATAGATTCTTTTTTTATCAATAGAAGATTCAATTACATTAGTTGAAGTTGGTTGTGCTACATTATTTTCAATTCTCACAATTTCTCGTTCTCCAATGATACCATTTGCAAAAGGATATCTTTCTATTATTGAAGTTTCATGTGAAAAAAGATTCCAAAAATAATTATCAATAAATGGATAACGACCTTGATTGTTGAAAAAAACTTGATGATTATTGCTTACTTTACTGATAGTCATTTTTGGAATATTATGATTTTCAAAACACTTTGGTGTAATAAAAGAGGTATCATTTTTAAATGAGTAGAAATACTGATTATATTCATTAGATAGTAAAACATATGGAGTATTGTTAAAAATTATAAAATCCAAAATATTATAATTCTTATCACAGATATTAATCTTACTTGAAATTCTTTTTGATGATGGATCATAGGTAATGTAATATTTATTATTTTCATAAATCAACTTTAATTCTTTACTATTTTGTTGAATAGGTTGAAAATATATATAATAATGTTCAATAACACAATGAACTTTATTATTTTCATCTAACTTTATAAAAATAATACCACTCTCTTGAGTAGATCGTAATGCATTTAAGGGTAGGCTAACTTTATTATTATAAATAGTAACCCCTTTGATAAATGGAGCAGGAAGCTCTGTATTTGCCCTAATATTGAATTTATTTGAATTAATTTCTATTTCATTTGCTCTAATATCCCTAAGTTTTAGTTTAAGGAAACAATCGTTCGAAGCATATGCATTATTATTTGGAATAACCCAGCTGAACTGAATTGGTTCGTCTAATCCATTTTTGATATTAATTTCTTTAATAATACCACCATGACTTCCTTCAAGCAGTACAGTAACATTTTGTATTTTATTATCTGAATCAACAGATATATTATAATTAATAGTATCACCTATTATATAAGTCATCTTATCTGTCTTTATTGAAGCATCTATTCTATCAGAATATATGGGCACTTGTACTGTTCTTGAGGTTGTATGATTACTATCATCAGAAAGCGTTACTCTTACTTGAGCATCATCAGTTGGTATTGTATCTTTTGGAATCAAATATTCATAACAATAACTATAAATTTGTGAACTATTGTTTTGAGAATGTAATAGCTTCCACTCATCATTTGAATGTAAACGAAATTCATAAATTCCTTGAGTAACCCTATGGTTATCTTTTCCACCTAAATCTATTCTCAATTCATAACCAGCTATTGCCCAAAAATCTGTATTAAGAGAATTCTGTGTTTTACTGTAAATATTAAAGCCTGTAATTTCAGGTCCATCTGAATCTTCATAAAAAAGAGTAGCAATATATTCATTATTTAATTTATTAACATCTTGTTCATCATTATCAGCAAAAAAGAATCTAACATAACTTTCACCAGCAGCAAGAATATTGTCATAAAGAATTCCATCTTTTTCAAAAATTGAATCTCGAAATACTACATTACTATTAACAACTTCTTCATCGCCAGGATTAAAATGTTTGGTTACCATTGATGCAGAGCCATTCAAAAAAGGACTCTCTTGATTATTATTTTTTATGTAATAGGATTTTATATGTTGAAAACTTGCTATTTCAGTTCCAATGTTTTTGACAGTTATTTTGAATTCATTCACAGAAGCTGGTTGTAATACCTCAGGACTTTCAACTTTAATGATTGCCAGATCTGATCCAGTGGATTCTGTTGTAAAAGACCAGGTAGGGCTTAATGGATATGTTCCTCCATAGTCTGCTTGAGTTTTCCCATGCTCTCTTACCTTAACTCTCCAAAAATATGTTGTACCTGGAAGTAGCTTTTTATTTGATTCAGTAGCAAAGTCATAATAAGTTTCTCCCTTTTGATCGCTTTCAAAAGCCCTTATTGTATAAAGCCCATTTTCATTTGTCCCTATTTCAACATAATAATCTATTTCATCACCATCTTTATCACTTGCACGCCAGGAAAGTCTTGGGTTTTTTGATATATTTGTTGCACCATCTTGTGGAACTTGATAACTGGTATCAAACTCAGGTTGGTCTTGTATTTTTATTGTTGTGCTATATACTACACTTGGTTGTCCTATTCCCCCTTCATTCTTACCTGACACACGAAAAAAGTATGTTGTATCATCTATAAATGAGATACCATTACAAGCATTTACAGTATGTTCTAATGTTTCATATCGGTTAACGCCTGGAACATTTGGAGTTACTTCAATTTTATATCCATCTTCAATATTGTTTCTTTGTTTTGAACATTGAATGATATAAGAATTTGCACTATGATTGTTATTTTCATCAAGTACTTTTTGCCAGATTAAAGTTACTTCTTTTCTTGTGGCAATTTTATCAAGAGGATATAAGTTTGGCATACCAGGTGGCTCTATCCAACTATTCCTTACTTGAAATGATTCACTTTCTTTCCATAAGCTAACATTACCTGCTTCATCAGTAGCATTTACACATACGATCATGTTTTCTGATACATTTTGAGGTGCCCATGAAATAGAATCTATGTTTGAAATGTTTGTTGTTACATTATTCCAGTTATTTGTTGAAGATAAATATTGAATTGTATATACCAACTGGTCAGAATTAGTCATATTATCAAAAGCTTTCCAGGATATTGTTATAGTTTCATTTACTAATACCTTTGTTTTTGAGACATATACGTTTGATACAGTTGGACGAATTTTATCGGTTAGAGGTGTATCTTTATCAGGTTTAACAAAAATGGATTTTGAATCTATAGCTGTTTTGTCCGAATCATCTGAAAGTAGACAAGTTAATTTATATATTTGTGAATTTTGTACTTTTGGTGGTTGCCATTTAACAATATTAGGAGTTTTATTCTTATCACTTAATTGAATAAATTTTCCACCTGAAGCACTCCACTCATAAACTTGTATGCTACTATATGTTCCAGATGCTGAAGCATTAACCACCTCTGAATCTTTTATATCAACATTATCAACTTGTATTTGTACTTGTAATTGATTTACTTTTTTTTCTTTAATTTCAAAGTAATTACTTTGCTGATATCCAATATTTTTTTGTAATGATTGATCAGCAACTTCAATGATTAAATAATAATCATCTGCAGGTATTAATGATAATGGGAGTTTCCATTCAACAGCATCATCTGTTTTTAATGTACCTTCTGATGAATACATTCTTGAATCATAAATCGTTTGAATATACTTATTTTGTTTATAAAGCTTCATTTGTTCATACCATATTCCACTTATATCATTAGATTTCCAATTAACTTTTAAATGATCACCCTGATAATATGATGGTTGAGATAGTTTAAATGATGTAATGATTGGAGGTTCATTGTCATCGATTACTGTGACTGTAAAAATAACAAGTGGATTTTGAGGGTCAGGTAAAGAATTTGATTTTGCCCAAATACCTATTCTGTATACTCCTAATTTATTGAAATATTTTGTATCAAATTGAAATATTGAAAGATCTAAATCAGAAGAGTTTGGTTTTACTGATAATCTTGATAAATCTTTAGATCCATCAGGAAGAGAAACTGCTGCTGTAACTTTTGTTAATTTACCAGCAGTTGATTTAACTAATCCATTAAATTTTGTAGAAAATCCTCTTTTTACAGTTAAATCATTAAATGTACCTGAAACAGTAATAGTATCCATTTCTAATATTGCATGATTGACTTTAATAAAGTATGGATATTCAATACTAATATTGTCAGGGATACTTGAAATCTTAACAAAAAAATCTCTCATTGTTGGAGGAATATTAACAGCCAGTTTATAAGGAATATTTTGAATCATATAAGTGTTAAAAATATTATCAGACGAATCAATGAAATCTACCCTACAAATATGCTCTCTTCCACAATTAATTGAAAGCATAAATTGAGAATAATAAAGTTTTTCAGGATTTATGATTTTAAATGTATCAGAATCTATTTTTTCATTATTTGGTTGAATATTTACTAAACCAATGACAGTTTCATTCAATGCTATTTCATAAGCAAGTGTTATTGATTCAGGTTCATCAAGGCCTTTTATTATTGATATGTAATCACTTCCTTCATGGTTATGTTCAATTTCAGTCGATATTACGTCTGAAATATCTTTTGGAACGGGTGTGATTTTATCTTCATGTAACCATTGTTTATCTAAAAGAACAGAACCATCTCCAGGTGTATTTAATGATTGACATAATTCTGGAATACATAATGGTTTTATTAAGCAAGTTTTACTTGTTAAACATATTGGATTTTCACCATATTTAACATCTGATATAATCCATGTATATTTAATGTTACGAGGTAATGGCATCTTAGGGTTATCTTTTGTTCCATAACTAATGCCTGTAATATCATCAGACTCACTCCCATTACAGTTTATATCAGAATTATTAAATCCTGCTATACACGATTCATTGCCTCCAAAAAGATATATTCCAACAGGAGCTTTGGTAGTACAACCTGTAAAAGAATCAAATGAATATTTTAAATCTCTAAGTGCTTCACTTTTCCCCAAAGGATCAGGGATAGTGGATTTTTGTTTTCTAGAACGTGTTGGATCAAGACCAGCATTTGAGCCTAAATGTGGTGTCCCTATTGTTACAACTTTTGCTACCATATGCCCATCCTCTTTATGAGGATCAATCCACCATCTATGATTATTCTTTTCATCAGTTCTCTGAAGGTATTCTCTAATTGCAAGTCCTCCCATAGAATGACCAACCAAAATTACTTTTTTTGCTTTTGTAAAATCTAAAACTTCATTAATCATAATACCTAATGCTTTACCCTGTTTAAAGATAGCAGATTCATTGCTTTGGTAATAATAATTGTTATTAGCACCAATGCCACGAATACGTTCTTCTTGAAAATTAATAGCAAAGATTTGTGCCCCCTCATCATAATTCCATCCATCCTTAACTTTTCTATAATCTTCATGAAAAGTTCGTTTTCCAAGCAAAACGTCGATTTTATCTTCATATGAAAATGATCTTTGTTGAAAGTAAAATGTAAAATCTTCAGATTTGATATCATTAATAATATTTGATAGAAATACATTATTATCAGCATTTAATAGAATATCATAAACATGAATATTATCTAAATTATATTGTTTAGTCATATATTCCATAGTTTTTTGAAATGTTTTATCACTGCCACTTAATCCATGAACAAAAATAATAGGATATGCTAATTTTGCATCAGGTACAAATAAGCTGTTATTTATGATTATTGATTTTTCAGATGTGAGTTGCCAAAAATTGCGCCTGTAAAGATTAACTTTATCAATAGCATTATCAAAATTTTTAGCTATTAGTTTAGGATTGTAATTCTCAGTAATTCCAGTATTTCTTTTTCTAACAGCTTCCACAAGATCAATTGTTAAAGAATAATCATACAATCCATAGGCTTTTTTCATAAGTTGAATATCTGAAGCATAATCTTTAAAATATTTACTGATAAGTTCTTGATAAATTAAAAAGTTTTTGTACTCATCTTCTAATGCAATTTGCTGAATTACTGATATCGAGCCTAAAATATCATTGACAATTGAAAATGTTTTTTCAACCACATATTTAACTCCTTCGCTATAGTGTCCAGCCGATGTCATACTTAATGTTCTCAAGAAAAAATATATTTCTCCAACTACCTTTTGCATTGCTGTTTCATTCAAAGAATATCTTGGATAATTTGTACCAAGCCACACAAGTTGATCCACTATAGGACCTGTCGATACTTTAAGTCCTGATATTGCAGACATAAATATATCTACGTACTTTTTATATTCGAGTATAGTTAAAGTGTTGTTCATTTTTAAGTCCAGCAAACTTGAGTAAAAGTTAGAATCCTGTAGAATAATATCCATATAAAGTGCATAATTCCATTTTTGAACACACGTAGGGTTTGTGAACCCCATTTCGGAATAGTTATATTCTGGTGCGTTGCAGTCTTCATTAGCGATAACTGTATTACTGTTGATAAATATGAATAAAATTATTGTTAATAAAGTAATAATCTTGAAATATTTTAAAGTCTTCGTCATCATTACAAGAAGATATATATCTGTATTATAATAATCTTTTATAACTTTCACTTTATATTTCCTCCTTTTTGGATATATTAGGAATTGATCCAAAATAATGTAATTGCTCAGCGTACAGCAAAACGCACTTGGGTCGATTACAGTAATTTTGCAGTTACTGTTTTTGCTCAGCGTTTTGCCGCGTTTTGCCCAACGCTCTTTGGTAAATGTCTGACCTTTAAACAGATTGGGTGATGGCTCAGCGAACTGCCCCATCATAATGATCATTTGCATCAGACGAATCAGAGTTCTTCTTCATTGTAATTATTTTCAATTACCGCATGCTTGGATACACAGTTGAGTCCTATTTGAAAAATATTGTAAAACGGACATAATATCAATGAATAAATTTTGTTACTATGCTCTACGCTTCAAGCTTACGAGTATAACGACAAAATCAGCGGCGATCAGTCCGCTGGATTGATTGGTTATAAAGAGTTAGCAATTTAACCTATGCAGTAAATACTGGTATAATTCCGCTTAGTGCTTTAGTGTATATTCAATATAAAACCAATTTCGTGGCTGCACTTGCCCACATCCCCATAATGTAATTTCATTTCAATAAAAAAGAAAAATTATCTTTGAGTGTAGAGAAAAATGGAGGAAGACTTTCTTGGTTTTCATCCAACACACTTTCTATAAAAAGTTTTTTTTCATTGTCAGTTAACAAATTAAGATCTTTAGCTAATTGAGTTATTGCTTCTATTCTTGTATTATTCAAACGATGAAAATCAAGAGATAACATTTTTATCGTATAAGTC
>Ga0272440_1001833_pt1 | contig 17023 bp, 15 predicted proteins | sample SSMMMBAug17_FD_192440 | JGI IMG/M metagenome (GOLD analysis project Ga0272440, IMG submission 192440) | Marine sediment archaeal communities from Little Sippewissett salt marsh, Falmouth, MA, United States - SSM-MMB-Aug17 | ecosystem: Environmental > Aquatic > Marine > Wetlands > Sediment ... | reverse complement strand
TCCTTGGAATAAAACAATAAACATGATGAACTATTATTTAATTGGAATATTTTCATGTTAAAAATTTAACCTTTTTTGATTTTGTATCAGATATTTGATTGTTTCTTGTTGCTATTTATTTGTTTAGATTGCTGAACCACTGAAAAATATTGTTAAAAATAAGAAAGGTTTTGTCTTTGCGATAATACCAATATCAGTATCTGTGCCAATAACTCTATTCTTTGATAATATTTGATTACCGCGATTATTTTTCAACATCAATAATGCTACTGAAAAAGCATTTGAAGACAAGGTTATAGGAAGTGATTTGTAATTACTCGTTACAATGTAGCTGTTTCATTCTTTATCCGTAAAAGGTTAGCTGCTATGGTTTGAATATGCGGACCATATTGTTGTGCCTTATTCAAATAACAAATAGCTTGTCTTTTATCGCCATTTTTACAATGGATAACACCTAAATTATTTAGAGCCACTGCATTTTCTGGATCTTTCTTAACAACTTTAAGCAGTAAATTCAGCGCGTTAATAGTATTTCCATGGTGTTCTTCATGCTCTGCTTCATTGAGTAGATCGTATATCTTCTTTTCACTAAGGCTAAAATTCGTAAATAGAAACCACTTTTTTGAAATAGGTACAGTATTATAAACACCTTTCACAATTTTAATATTCGATAAAATTGATTGATGTGCAAGAAATATATTGATTTGATCTGTTTTTTTTAAGCCGAATGTAAAATTGTCATTTATTGATTTAAGTTTTTGATAGTTTTTATAAAGTTGTTCTGCATATGGTTCAAAACAAATTCTGATGATATCTTCGGTAAGTGGTGTTGCTGGAAAAAAACAGGAAGGTATAACAACCTCTGGATATACTATTTCTAATGAATGAAAATGATAAAAAATGAGCGGTGAATTGTTTACCCATTTCTTACCATTATCGTCCTCAGAAAACTCATATCGCATATGATTCCATGGCGCTACACCAGCACCAATATTCTGAAGAAAAGCTACTCCATTAAAACGAATAGGAAACTGATTTAGATAGAGTTGGTCACCAAATTTACCATCCTCCAGTCGATGGTAACACCACTCATTACATTGATTTCGCCACCAATTAAGCGTTTCTATGCCATTCGTATCATTCCTAAAGCAAACAAGCCCTGTGTTGAATTTACCATTTCTCTCCAGGTATTTTTGTTCAGGAGAAAAGCGGTGCTCATGTATCATGACACTGTAATCATCTAATTCGTTATAAATAGGATCGGGTGAAGCGTAAAAAAAAAGATCAGCATCCAAATATGTAATAATTCTAATCCATGGATACCTTTCAAATAATTTTAAAAGAATAGTTGGCGTCAGTGTCCAGTAGTATTCAATCAGTGAACGATTGCTCTTTGCTTGTTGGAGCGCTGGGTCATTTTTTTCAATTTCATGAATTAGAATTGTTTGTACATTTTTATAATTGAATAAATTTAAAATATTTAGTGTTGTTTTGTCCAGGCAAATAATAATCATTTCATATGGTTTTTTTTCATATATTTCCAGAGATTCAATAAGCGCCATACCTTTTGCGAGATAATTGCGGTCAAAATATGTACAATAATATCTTTTTGTAAATGTTTTAGATACATGATGGCCGTATTCAAGTTTTTTATTTTGTTTACTGAAAGTTAATGCGTCCATATTAAATAAATCTTGTGATTTTATAGGCATTGAATGTCTTTTTTGATCTATAACTTCTCTCTTTAAGATATTATTTCGATCTTCTGTTTTTGGTCGCAGATTATTATTTGATAAATGCCAGTTTGCATCTTTTATCGTTCTTATCTTTTCATAGTTACCAACTAGCTTCCTACTGGTATTTGATTCTACACCTTTTCTTTGAATATCATTTTTGTCTGGTAAATGATTATAATCGTGATTTTGATGAATAGCAAATATTGAAGTTGTTGCATCAATTACCGGAATACTTAGTTGCAACGCATTGTATATTGAAATATTGTCCCAGGCTATTCGTCCCACAGCAAAGTCTGGAAAGTTTTTCCAGATTGGTGTGTTTTTATTGAATACAAAATAGTCAATACCCGTTGGTTCGTGAATTCTGCCAGTATTCTTTGTTAGTACTCTTAACTTGGTTTCCCAATCTGCTGTGTTAAAGTTGATTACAAAATCAATATCAACATCCCATCGTTGTCCAACAATTAAGTATGAATTCATTTGATTCGATACTGTAATAATAGCTGGTATCAAATCGTTTAAAAGAATGATGTCAGCGTTTACATACACCAGTATATGATTTGTTGCTGATTCTTGCGCTTTTGTAAAAATTGATCTTATGAGTGGCGTTCCACTATTATTTCGTTGTACATCTGGAATATGCCTGGTGCCAAGTTCTTTTGAAATCTCTTCAATTCCATGTTCATTTCCAATTAATATAATTTCAGGTCGAGGAGTTAATAATGTCCAGCTTTTAATGGCATTGTATTGAATGATTGATACATTTTTTGTAAAAGGTTTTGGAGCTGAAAATATGGTAATGTTTTTGTTTTGTAAAAGATTTTTAGAATTTTGTGAAAATTCTTGTATCATATTGTGTATTTGCTTCATAAAGGTTTAATATCTCCGAGTTTAGATGAGTAGATGAAATTTTAAATACTCGATGCCATTTTTTTGAGTACATGATTGAAATTTCTAATGGTGTTTTCATCATCCGGCCTGATATTTAATGCTTGTGTAAGTAATTTTTTGGCCTTTTGAATGTCACCTTTTTCAAAATATATTACCCCCAGATTGTTATACGCAATTGCCATATTCGGGTCATGCGTAATCGCTTCTGTAAGTGCTGCTATTGCACCTTGAATATATCCATTGTTGTAAAGTATTTCTCCCTTTAAGTTTAATGACTCTGAAACAGTCCATTCTTTATTGATTGTCCTTAATGCTTGTTTTACATCTGTATCACCAGGCTTTTTGTGTAAATAATCGTTATATATCTTTATGGCATTATTGCTCTGATTCAATATTCTAAAAAAATCAGCAAACGTCAATACAATGGTTTTATTTGTACTGTCAATAATATAAGCTCTGTTAAACAATTGGAATGTTTCATTGTTTTGATTATTTCCCCAACAAATAATACCCTTTTTAAAAAATGCCATTGCGAAATCAGGACATATTTGAATGGTTCTTGTATAGGCATCAAACGCATCTTCAATCTGACCATTTTTAAGTAACGTTTCTCCATGATTGTATAGAGATTGAATGATATTATTGATTTCAGTATCTATGAATGGGTCATGTTTATTGGGTACTTTTTTAAGAATATTCAAGGGGATTGTTGGTTCTTTTTTGTCTTTTTTATAAGTAGTTGTTATCATATCAAAACCCGATTTTTTGTTTTCCCAGCATTTTTGATAGTGTTTCAAGCGACTGGCTTTAAAAGGATAAGCTAATTGTTCATCTTGTGCCATTGAGATATTAGATAATGCTGTATCATAATTTTTATTTTTGGCTTCAATTAATGCATACCAGAAAAAAATGATACCGTAACCTGGTTTTGCACCACCTGTGTTTATGTACACAGACTCTTTTAGTTTTTCAACTAATTGTTTACTCATTGAAGCAATGCGATAGTCGGTAAATAGAATTTCAGTCTTCTCAAGATAGTTGGTAGGGTCAGATGTAAGGGCGTGGATAAAATCATTAATCGTTAAATCTTTATTGATTTGAAAAAAGGCTGATAGTTTTTCAACAGTATTTAGATCTCTTAAGTATAAATCAAAGTTTATATCTCCACCAAATATATCAGAAGCATAGGTGTATATTTCGATCAGTTCCGGTGAATTGAATTTGCCAACCTTGATATAGTCTGATTCAAGATCAATTGTTTCATTTATTTTTTTTTGTCTCAATCGATTTGAAATATATGTCATTAGTTGATTTTCAAAGATTGTTTTTTTTCCAAACGATATATTATGGGAATCCCATTTTAATCCAATTTCTTCTGCGGTTAATATACTTAATGATTCAGGACCAGTTTTCGGTTCTAGAATATGTTCAAAAATTTGTTCATCTGTAGCGATATTGAATTTTTCGCCAGTGATTTGTTCAATTTCATTTAAATAGTGTTCTGCTGCATGAAAGTTAAGGTGTATGCCATCAGCGTGGAGGTATTCTTTTTTAGTATAACCATCTGGGTAAGTTATTTTATCTAAAGGGTTGATGACTACAATATTGTTTCCTTTACACCAATTGGATAAATAGTCATTAAAAATATAAAAGCATTTTAGTATATCCTGGTTTGTTAAATTAAATGTATTGACATTTGCTCTTTGTTGAGGTGCTATTAGCCAACCAAATTTTCTTCCTGAACTGAATTCTAAAAAAACATTTTGATAGTCTTTTATCATCTGGTTCAGAGCTTTATTATATATTTCTTTTGATTGGTTAGCAAAAGTATCCAGTAAAAGATTGTAATCATGTAGTCCGATAGATAGGAAGTTCCAATCTTTATAATCATTAAATAAGTCTCGGATTTTTTGAGCGGCTGGATGATTTTTCTTAAAGTAATCTATCGTCAATGCACCAACCCAGTGAATTTCAAGTTGTTTTTTCGTAGTTGTTGATACAATATTTTTTTTACGAAACATTGATACGTGGCTGTTACCAGCGATGATCATATTATTTCCAATTCTTAAATTGGGCATTGAATAGATTTAAGCCTTTAAATAAATAATTGGCCGAAACGATGATCAATGCCTGAAAATTATTGACATCATCCGCATATTGTCAAATAAATATATTATACAAAATATTACGTAAACAATTCGGACTATATGTTGTAAATATTCTTACCTTCCAGTATTTTTAGCAGTTTAATTGAATTTTCACGATTTGATTCATTACATAGGAAATCTTGTTGAGCTGCTTGTATAGCCTCTGTCATTTTACCCATTTTCATCAAGCAAATTGAGCGAAGATAATCTAATCCTTCAATTTTCGAATCTTTATTTAAATTTTGAAAAATAGCCTCATTGATCAAAACAAGTGCTGATATTGGTTCATTTTCATTAATTAATTTTATAGCTGATCTTCCTAAGACTGAAGAAATATCAGGAATTGCTGAAAGTAGGCATTTACTTTCTTTTGGATTATCATTATCGTTAAAAGGGAAAAGGTTTTCAAAATTAACCCTTTGAAATAAATCTAAATATCCACCATTGGTGCCATTGAAAATTTGAATTCTTCTTTTTTGAGCATATTTTTTTAATTGGAGGTATTGAAATTTTTGAACCATAATGGTCGATAATAGAGCATCATATGTTAATCGTTGTGACGTAGGGATACTCTGTGAAGCATAAAAGTGGCTCATATGTTTGTTCTCATAATCATTTCGTTTCCAGCCCCACCAAGAATGATCACAACCTATGAGATAAACTAAATTACAGCCTAAATAAAATGACAGCATAAGTGCAACGCTTATTACGTTTTGACCGTAAGGTATAATACTTTGTGAGAAATTTATATCATCATTAATATTTTTTGCCGGATCATATTTTAAATAGTGTATGTCAAAATTAGTTGTTAAATTAGATATTAATATTTTTTTTATTGAATCAAACGCCTCCGTTGGTGCAAATAACTTTGTAATTAAATTTTTTTCATTAATAAACGTAATTATCGGCTTTAAAAAGGTTTCGGGTTGTGTCCAAAATAGCGGATCAATTATTAGCCAATAATTTGGATTTATCTTCCTACAATCTTTATGATTATAAAAGCCACTAACAACAATCTTTATTTCATTTTTTAACAGTAAAAGATCTTGTTGCTTTAAAGAAGGGCCGTTACCAATTATAAAGCAACGGCGACCTTTATGAATATCTTTTAAGCTTTTATTCTTAATTAAAATATCATTATGTTCCATAAAAAGTACTGTTATAGAAATTTACCTGACAGTATTAAAAGGGTCTTTTAATAAAGCCATTTTACAATTTCAAATCCTTCTGCATATTTAACGCCTGTTTTTAGTCCATATAATTTAGATTGAGCTTGCAAATAATCTAACCAAATCCCATCAGTTCTTTTATTTTCAGACTGATAAATATTAATTAGTTCAATTTTTTTCTCAAATTCTTCAGAAATATCAACAAAAAACTTTGGTTTGAAATGTCTGCTACTTTCATACCAATTACTACAATACATTAAAAGATTTGATATATGTCGACAGCAATGCAAGGATGCCATAGCTACAACATAGTGATCATGATGAGTATCACCAACCCATTGAGTTAGAACGATATCTGGTTGAACATTCGCTAAAACATTAATAAGTTTACTATTAAATAACTCTGAGAACTCAATTTTAAAAGTTGGAAAACCAGCATTTATTAAATTAGCTCCTAAAAATTTAGATGCCTTGATACTTTCAGAATGTGCAATATCATCACTTCTGATAATATTACCCTTTGAATCTTGATATCCAGACTTACAGGCTGTAAATATTGTAATTTTATAACCTTGATTTTTCCACTTGAGCAGGGAGCCACCACAACCTATTTCAACGTCATCAGAATGAGCTCCAATCGCTAATACTTTCTTTTTATTTGTTACCATTTTTGTTTCTTTGAATAAACTATACTTTTCGAATGTATGTATATTTAGATTAGTATTCACTTTTCCCTTTAGATAGATAACTTATCGCCCATTCTACAGGAATCAATTGAGAAGGATGTTGTTCAAAAAAATCATTGTATATTTTATCAGCTAATTCAAATTGTTCTATGGTATCTACAGTGAGAGATAAATCATGTGCGCTTTTTTCAGGCGGAGCAGCAATACTTGAATTTCTGAATATTGACAAGTTTTCTATGATATACTCATTTACATGTTCCCTATGATGAGGAGCATGGCCTTCTAACCAAGTTCTTTGTAATGTCGAAAAGCTGAATATTTCTGTCCCAACTCCCAATGGATATTCATCACTAAAAAAGGCATAGTCAAGTTGATTGTTTATGTAGAAATCAATTAGCTTGTCACAACCCTCTGTATCTACAAAAGGATTATCTCCTGTAGCTCTAATTATATGGTCAAGGTTATATTCTAAGGCACACTGATAATAACGGTCTAAAACATCTAATTCTGATCCACAAAAAACATCAATATTAAGCTTTTCAGCTAATTCAATTAGAGGTTTATCTTGCTTTAATGTAGTGGTTGCCAAGATTAGGGTATCAGCTTTTCGACAGCCTTGAAGCCGCTCGATAATCCATTGAATCATTGGCCTTCCAGCCATTGATTTGAGAACTTTAGATGGTAATCGAGTTGATCCGACACGTGCTTGAAGAATAATACCTATTTTCTTTTTTGAGTTGACCATAATATTTCTTTTGCATAAGCGCCACAGTTAAATAGAATATCTATACAGGATAAATTAGGCATAAATTCACCATGTAATTGATGATATACCGGATGATCAAAATTTTGCCATTCAACAGTAATACCCTCTTTAAAAAATAAATCTTCTTTCAAATAAGCCTTAGCACCAAGTCCAGATAAATAATGACAAGCACCTACTGCTTTTAATAAACTGATTAGTTTTAAATTGCGATTTCCTTCTACGTTTAATTGTGAAGAATACATTATCTTTATGTTTATATCAAACAATTCGAGAAAAAAATGAAGAAACGACATGTTTAAATCAATTAGCTTTGTATGATTTAATAGATATAATTCTTTTATTCTTAGAAAATATTTATCAAAATCATGTGCATTTCGATAATTTGCTTTTAGCAAATTTAAATGATTTCGAATCCATTTATGTTTATTTTTGTCAAGTAACACTTGATTAATTTTTTGGTAATAGTCTCCTTTACATATTGGAACTGTCAGCCATTTAACGCCATCTCTTGTTTTAATTTTATCTCGATGATGCCATCCTCTGCGAATAAATTGAACATCATCTAAAATAATAAAAATATCGGTAAAAAGCAAGCGGTGAAAAAAACCAAGATAAGGTAAAAAATCAGGTTGATGAATACATACGCGATTCAATTTATTATTTCCTCCAAAATATTAAATACTCTGAAAATTCCTTTTTCATCAATAACTTTTTTACCAACTTTTGACATTTGCAATAGTTTTTTTTTATTATTCAATAATCGTTCAACAATATCAGAAATTTGTCTTATTTTCATATCTTTTTCCCCCCCTAAAGAAACTGTTGACCCAATTTTTGCCCAATAATTAATGTTTAAAATTTCGTGGGATTCAGTGGCTATAGATGCTGATGGAATTCCTATTGCAGCTAACTCATATAGCATTGTTCCGCCACCACAAATTACAAGATCAGCCTGATAGCATTCTTTAAACAGATTCGGAGAAAATTGAATTATATCAATATGGTGCTTTGAAGCTTTTTTTAATTGGTAAAAATTATAAGTTGTTTTTGCTCCAGGGCCAATGTTGATTTTCACATTTAAAAGGTCATTTATTTCATTTATAGATTCTAAAACTCTTTCTGTCACATAATGAGTGTCTGTTCCACCTATCACAATAAGAATGTTTTTTGCTTTTTTAGATATTGTCTTTTCAAGATTAATATATTTATTGAGCTCTGGCTGAAGAACCATATATTTTGTGCCTTCATATAAATTAGTCCGAATTTCTTTAGTTTTATATTTATTCCAATGAAATACCATTCCATTTATTACAGCATCCGCTATTAATAATCCAGCATTTATATCATCAAAATTTACAATTTTAGCCGAGGTATTTTTTTGTAAATTTTTTAATGATTCAATTGATGTTTCCAGTATATCTTGAATAATAAGATCTGGTTGGCATTGTTTTATTGCCCTTTTTAATATGGAATTGTATGAGTTATGCTGAAAAATAAAGCAAGGCAGGCCGGTTTTTTTTAATAAATTATTTGAAATGTTATCCTCTAATGTCAAAAAAGATACATTACTACCTTTTTGTTTGAGAAATGATGATAATGAATTCATTCTATAAATATGCCCTAAACCAATCAGGTGTGAACCATCTACACGAATAAGTATTTTTTTTCCTTTTATCATTATTTATAATTCTACCTGTAATAATACTTGGATTATAAAAAAATGAAAAATTGATCTAAAGAACCACAAAATAAATAATAATTTATTTATTATTGCATATCATATTCAGAAAAACTTTTGTCCGGTTGCAGATCGCAAAAAAATTAAAAAATTCGTAATAAAAATAACTTTTCCTTCAACTTTTTCAATTTCCCATCGAACAAATTCAATCTGAAAATAAACGTCATATTGGGAAAGTTATTAAGATTCCTCATGATAACATTATAATATCATAATAAATAATTATTAATTCATTTCCTTTTATTAATATATTTAGCAGGGTTACCTGCCCATATTTCATAGTTTGGAATATTTTTTGTTACAACACTGTTCGCTCCTATTACTGCACCATTACCAATAGTTACTCCCTTGAGTACTTTTACACCTGTCCCCAACCATACATCGTCCATTATACGTACTGGAGAATAATTAGCTTTTTGATTAATAATAAGATTATTTCGGTCTATACTGTGAGAATTATCAATGATCTGGCAATATGCACCAATCAATACATAGTTTCCTATTGTCAATTTCGTTTTAGATGCTATAAAACAATTTCTACCAATTACTGTGTGATCTCCAATAATAATATATGGTGAAGGTTTAGTAAGCTGAATAAATGTATAATCTGATATTGTCGTATGATGACCAATTTGTAATTTTCCCCCCTTTGTAATTACAATCTCAACATTTTTGCATATTTTACTAAAATTTCCTATTGTGATATTATATCGCAATTTTAAAAAAAAAGTTCTAATCAAATCAGTAAAATTTGGAAAGCGGTGATAACTAGCAGGATCCGGGTATTCTTCATATCTTGTAACAATAGTATTTTTCATATAAATCAAGACTCCTCATAATAAAACATCCCAAGTCAAAACTTGGTCAGCATTGATATCACGGCTGACTGTTTTACCCAAAACATTGTAATAATATTCACAGGGAATTCCATATCCAGGTCTTTTGATATCTATATTACGGTCAGTAATTTTTTCATTGGCCTTAATATCTTTAACTATGACTATACTCTTTCTGTTATTGCGTCTAGTATTCATTTCACTTACAGCGGGACGTTTAATTCCATCACCCATTAGTACAGGCAATTCTCTCAATTTTTTTATCAGTGTTTCAGTTTCTTCAAAATTTTTTGAAAGCATATGATCAGGGCCTTGTGCCTGCTTATTGTATGTAAAATGAAATTCAAGAATGGATGCCCCTAAAACAGCAGCTGCATAACAGACGTCTATTCCAATAGCGTGATCTGAATAACCTACTGGAAAATTGAAAAAATTTTTCATGGTCTGCATTGCTCTTAAATTAATAGAGTTAATGTGCGCGGGATAGTTAGTAACACAGTGAAGTAAAATAAGTTGATCGTTACCTTCCTCAAGTATTGTTTCCACTGAAAGTTGAACTTCTCTAATTGTACACATCCCTGTTGACAGCAGAATAGGTTTACCAATTTTTGCTAGAAATTTCAAGAACGGAAGATTAACAGCATCGTCAGAACCTATTTTATAAGCAGGAACATCTAGTTTTTCTAATAATTCAACATCTGTCTGATGAGAAGGTGTTGAAAAAACAGTTATTTCTTTTTCTCGGCAATAAGAGAATACATCAGAAGTTAGTTTTTCACTCAATTCATATTTTTTAAAAAGATCATATTGCGACGTTATGCCTGTATTTTCCATTTCAAACATCGCACTCCTAATTGTTATAGTTTCAGCCTTGTAATGTTGGAGTTTTATAGCATTAACACCAGCTTTAATAGCTAAATCTATCATTATTTTGGCGGTTTGGAAATCAACAAAATTACCTCCAATTTCTGCGATCAAGTATATTTGATTATGACCACCTATCTTTTGATTGTCAATTGTCACTTCTTTCATAATTCTTCTCTCAATAAATTAAAAATGCCTTGTACAATGTTTATGTTTGGTTTCCAGGAAAACCTTTTTGAAAATTTTTGTGAATTACTGAAACAATCCATTATCTCATTAGGCCTATATTTCATATCACAATGAACTGAAAGTTTCTTATTAGTAATTTTTGCTACAATATCAATAATATTTTTCACACTATAGCTTTGTCCAAAACCTAAATTATATATATTTAAATTTTCATGATTCTTTTCCCCAAAAATGACTTTAATAATTGCATCTATTAAGTCATCAATATATAAATAATCTCGCTTAGGTCTTAAATCTTTCACCTCAATTGTATTCTTTTTTTTTACTTGTTTAATTAATCTCGCTATTAAGCTTTCCTCAGATTGACCAGGACCATAAATGTTAAATGGTCGCAAAATTGTTATTGGAATATCGAAATCTTTTGAATAAGATTCACAAAGCATTTCTGCTTGACGTTTACTACTAGCATAAGGGTTACTACAATTAATGGGATGTTTTTCATCAACAGGTAAATATTTAGGGATTCCATATATATAAGAACTGATATATATGACAGGTTTTTTTCTATGAACCCTCGCATGCTCAAGGACATTCAATGTTGAAAGAATATTGTTACGATAAATATCATATGGTTGACACCAACTTTTTAAAACGCCGCTTGAGCCAGCAATATGAATAATTTTATCGATATTTGATAAGTCAATCATAGATTCAAAGTTCAACAAGTCAATCCCTTCTGAACGAGATATTCCAATGGCTTCAATATTTTTATTTTTTCTGATTGCCTTGATAAGCGCAGAACCAATAAATCCAGTATGACCTGTTATAGCAATTCTTTTTTTCATGTTCCGATTATCTGTGAACGATTCAAATAGTTTTCTATGCTGACCACACGATTACCTATTTTTATATAATCTTTCTCTGTTTTTCTTGGCAGATAACATTTTGCACAAATGTTATAATCTGTGCCCCCTCTATGGTATTTATTTGACAATCTTGCCTTTTCGAGCTTAGGACTTTTCCAAATGGATTGAATTGTTTGTTTGTTTGCGTCACCTATTATTTGTTCTCCAAACAGATCATTCGTACACATAAGGACCAAACCATCAGAGCCAACAACTAGACGTTGATAAATTTGGGGGCAGCTAAAATTTTTTTCATATAAAATTTTTTTCTGATCATCTAAACTCAGATAGTCAATCAATGGGTTTACAGACACCATATCTGTAATTGGAAAAAATATATCATAGAAAGCTTTTGGGTTTTCTTGTATAGCTGGCAAAATTGTTTGAATTTTGATTACTGGCTTTATACGATTAACATCTTGCTTTAATTTTGAATAATTGGAAATTTTTTTTATTGCGTGGTCATACTTAGCAGGATAACGAATTTTTTCATATGTTCGCCCCAATCCGTCAAAAGATATTGTTATCCAGTCGATACCAGCGTCCATCATTTTTTTAAATTTATCTTCATTAAGCTGCAAACCATTAGTAAGTGTAGAAACCTCTTTTATTCCTTTTTTTTTAGCATAATCAATAAAATCTATTACTTTTGGATGAATTAAACTCTCTCCCCTAAGGCTAAGTCGGATTGAAAAGACATTTCCTTCAGCACATTCATCTATCAATTTTTTAAAAAGTTTTTCTTGCATATATCCTGAATGAACATTTGTCTTGAACTTTTCAGTATTAGTATAGCACATAGGGCATTTAAGATTGCAGATTGTTGATAATTCAATATCAACATGTAAAGGATAATCGGCAACATAAAATTTGATTGGATATTCTCGCCATTGCTTACGATTTTCCAAATAGAAATTTTCTACTCCAAAACTTCGTTTTTTTTCAAATTCGGCTTCTCTTTCTGGGGGTTCCAATGAAAATTGGCCTTTATTTATGGAAGCATTATCTTCAATTTTTTTCATTTTATTTCCTTTTCAACTTTGTTTTAATAAAACAAATGTTCTTCTTTTCGCGCTTGTCGTAGTTCATCGTGCCTGCCAATATCAATCCAGTATTCATGTATGGGAAAATTTCCAACCTGCTTTCCAGAAACAACAGCATCATTAACCAAATCAGGCATATCATAAAATTGATTTTTGGGTATGAGATCCAAAATCATAGGAGATAAAATATAAATACCAGCGCTGACAAGATCTTTGCGTACAGGCTTTTCCTCTATTCCTACTATTCTGTTTTGCTTAGTTTTAAGAACACCAAAAGGAACTTGAAAAATTTTTTCCAACGATGCTATGGTTAAATCATTATTTTCCATCTCATGAAATCTCATCATCGCTGTCAGATCTGTTTTGGTTAATAAATCAGCATTCATGACAAAAAATGGCGACGTGGGAAAGGGGTCTAATAAAGATAATGAGCCGGCTGTGCCCAATGGTTCTTTCTCTTCAATATAGTGGATTAATTTATTGTAGGAAGGCACTACAGAAATAGCATTTTTTATCATATCTGCTTTATAGTTGATGGATAATATAATTTTTTTAAAGCCAGTCATTATCAATTGATCTAATAAAATAAACAAAATCGGTTTACCTCCAATAGTAATTAAAGGTTTGGGTTCTGTTTCAGTTAGTGGTCGTAAACGTTTACCCTGTCCGCCAGCCATAATAATCACCTCTGATTGATGTTTACGACCGATAAAACCATCAATCATTCTTAATCCTGTGATACGATTCTTGGAATCTAAAACAGGTATCTCATAGCACTTTGTTTTCCACATTAATGAAAAAATCTTATTTTCATTCATACTTGTTAATGCAACTACTGGATTTGTTTCCATTATATCTCGTACGGGTAGGTCGAAAGACATCCCTTTTAATAAGGCTCTACGTATATCTCCATCAGCGATAACCCCTAATAATCTTTCTTGAGAATCTGTTACCAAAACAATCCTGCAATGACCTTCATTTAAAACCATAACGGCATTGCTTATTGGCATTGATGGAGGTATGCAAATATTTTTAATTTCAATATCAATATTCATATTTGTACTCAATATTAAGTTAGTTTATGTTTTTATACTTATTAAAGATAGCTATTTTTTCGAGAATAAAATATACAAAAAATTTATCTAACGAAATTCTATAAGTAAAAGTTTTCACAAATATTAATGTCATTATGAATTAATATGATAAAAGATAATTTAACTCATGCGTCTACTCTATAGAAATTAAAGATGCTCTTGATAGTCAATCACACCAAGACTTTTGACTTCTTTTTGATTCATTTTTGTTAAATTATTTTCCGATCCTGGTGAATGATAACCTAATTGTTTAGCAGTAGGACAATAACGCAATACTGCTTCTTTTATTTGTTTAATGTGCTTTGGATTTAGAGAATAACTTAATTTATCAATGGAATAGAATTTCTCAATTGAATTTGGTAATGGAATTGAAAGAAATTCGCATATCTGTTTTATCGTATTTTTACTGTCAATAATTAATTGTTCATAGGTATAAATTTGAATCATTTCAATCTTTATGTTCCAAAATTTTTCATTTCCAAGCATATTATGTAACTGTAAAAAAAGCTTTGCATAGAACTCCCAAATTTGTGCCTGTCTTTCAAATTTATTATTAGATGCAAAATTTATATTATGCCAACAAGGTGATAAATTATAATCATTAATCAAAAATTCGGGAAAACGATTATATTCGGGGCTATTCCATTGGGCAATTGTAAATACAGGATCTCTAATAATAGCAATTATTCTATATCCATAATTCAGTAACATTTCTAATTCATTATTTTTATCATTTTTCAACTTATTTAATCTTAACAATCCAAGATTTTTTTGAAGACCTACAACAACATCTTCATCAATTGACTTTGAAAAATTTGAATTGCTACTTGATTGTGATAAAAAATTTAGGGGAGATTTTATTAAACTGTTTCTAATGTCACAAAAAATTTGGGGTAGTTGTTCTATGTTAAATTCAAAATTATCTAAGCATAATATATTATCAAGATGATTTAAAATATTTATAAAAAGTCTAATGCCACTGCCGGGTATACCACTAAGTATAAGATTTCTATGTGGTTTATTATATTGATATCCTTTTTGATTAAATGTGTTTAGAATGGAATCTATAAGATCAATCTGTACCTTTTGAGCTTCGTATTGTTTTTTATGGTAAGATATAGGGATATGTCTTCTATCCTTTTCACACTCAAAAAAATTTGGATTAGCAATTTCTTTGATAAATATTTGTGATTCAAAAAAAATTTCGTTAATATCTTCATCTTTTGGATATTTATTCAGAAATTCTTTTATTATAGGAAGAAAAAGATGATATCTGGAGGATAGCTTTACAACTTTAAAACAATCAATTATAGCCTTTTTACAATATGGATTAATTGCCAAGCACTTAAGAAAATAATCAATTGCTAATTCAATATTTTCATTTTGGAATGATAACTTTCCCAAATAATAAAAACTATCTTCAATATGATTAAAGCTTTCGGTAACAGATAAAAAGTAATCTTCTGCTTTTTTCAATTTTCCTTTCTCAAAAAATTCTTTTCCATATTCATAATTTGACAACATAGTTTTCCCTTTGTTACGACTCTATAACAGGCCATTCATGACCAAGAAAATCTGGATTATCTTTTATAAATTCGTGACTAATTTTGGCGTATGAGTATAATGAACGAAGACATGGAGAGTAGTCAAAGACTAGAGGAGCTAGTTTTCTACGAAAAAAATGAACTTTCTCTTGGATTTTTCTAATGCGCTGATCTATTAGTTCATCTTCATTATATTTTCCTTCTAATCTTAAACACATTTCCTTAACGCTCAATAGAATTTCTTCAGCAGAGTTATCTATTATTTCAACTTTAGCTTTTGATAAAAAAACCGAATCTTCGGAGTAATCAGAAAAAGGTGATTGTAAAATTTCTTCATAAGTTAAATTTCTTCTAAGTTGAGATGAATAAACTTTTTTAAAAATCATTAAAGTATTTTCAGGGTCGGTTATTCTTGAATCTAAAATTCCATTTACGATTAATAATGGAGTGCCAAATCCCCAAGCTAATGCAGAAGGTCCTGAACTGCAAGTAATATAAAATTTACTTTGAGATATGAAGTATGGCTCTACAATATCTGAATAAGCATGATGAAAGGGAGCATCAATAAGTTGTGGGGGCATATTAACAATTCGTTTCATGCTTTTATCCCCTATACGAACGACATAAAAACCTTGACTTATAAGAAAAGCAATTGATGGTATTATATTTTCAATTTTAGAATTTGATATTCTAGGGCCTTCTGCCCATGTATGTTCTGATAAGTAACCTGGTTCCCTTACATGAAGTGTAACGATTGGAGAATTCTTTGGGATACCGAATTTTTTTCTAATGTGATCTCCTCTTTTAATTTCCAAATCTGTCAAAGAAAAATAAAATTTAGTTTTTTTTAGATAATTTTTTTGGGCAAAAAGATTTCCGATATTTGTCTGATGTAAAAGTGCATATATACGTTCGGAATTATATACAGGTTCAGGATAATAACGATCAATACCATGTAAAGATAGTAAATTGGAATTATTCGAAAAGATGACATTAACACCTCGCATAACTACATTAAAAACAGTCTTATTTGTTCTTGGGTTTTTATCTATTGGATCACAAATAACTGTTAATTTATATTTATCTTCAGTAAATATATTGCGTAATCTCCACATTTGAGCAACTAATTCACCAATTCTGCCAACATTTGATAAAATATAAATTACTTCTTTTTTTTTTAACTTCATAATTATAATCATTCGTAAAGTCTACATATTCACTTTAATAAATCTGGATAGATATCTGTTAAAAACGAAGCATTCGGGTAATTTTTCAAAAAAGAGTTTATAATTCTGTTGTAAGTCTTCATATGTTCCTCTAAAAAGTAGTCTTTCCATATATCTATCTTACCTGACCAGCCATGAGGATAAATTCTTTTACCTGTATTCATGGCATTAAGGCTTTTACTATTATAT
>Ga0272440_1001832_pt1 | contig 17040 bp, 10 predicted proteins | sample SSMMMBAug17_FD_192440 | JGI IMG/M metagenome (GOLD analysis project Ga0272440, IMG submission 192440) | Marine sediment archaeal communities from Little Sippewissett salt marsh, Falmouth, MA, United States - SSM-MMB-Aug17 | ecosystem: Environmental > Aquatic > Marine > Wetlands > Sediment ... | reverse complement strand
CGCTTGCTAACGCGCGCGGCTCTGATACCAGACAAGCTAATAAATCAGAGCCGAGCGTTACCGAATCAGAGCCGCGCGCGTTAGCAAGCGAGATTGTGAATAAGCCACAAGTCAAGCACGATTACCGAAAGGACACAGGCAAACATGTTTCCCCAATTTGTACATACGCCCGGTAAAAAAGAGGTTAACCATGACTTTTAAAACAGCACTTGTATATCCCCCTGTAGTTGATTTTACCCAACCGCACCCTGCAATACCTTATCTTGCTGCTTTTCTCAGGGAAAGAGATGAACAAGTTGTGATAAAAGATATCAATATCGAAGCGCATGATACAATACTCAGTACCCATTTTCTAACGTTCTGCCAACAAAGAATTAAATTAAAATTCGAACAACTGGAAAACAAACCATTTTTAAAACTTTCTGAACATTCTCAATACCAGGCATTACTGAATGCAATGGGGGTTCATTCATCTATTATCAATCACATTGATGATATCAAACAAGGATTTAAAAATCCGGATCATTTTTATGATTATTCACATTATTCCAGGAATGTAGAAGACTTCAAACAGGCCCTTGAAATAATATCAAGCGCGTATCATCCTATGAAAATCGAACCATGTGAATATTTAACACCTTATTTTTTGACCAGTCATAAAGACATTGAAGAACAATGCCAGATAGAAATAAACCCCCTGGTTTCATTTTATCAAGATCATTTTATTCCCTGGATTCAAGAAGAAGCCCCTGATTTAATTGGATTTTCAGTAGTATACCCCACACAAATTCTTCAAGTCTTTGCTTTAGCGAAACTCATTCGGACACACTTTCCAGACATTCATCTTTGCGCAGGCGGTGCATTTATCTGTCGAATGGCATTCAATTTATCTAAGGATGCGAGCAGTATACTTTTTAACTATCTGGACAGTATCATTATATATGAAGGCGAGTCTGCCCTTTTCAATCTGATACAGCATTTGAAATCAAGGAACAGAAATCATCCAATGGGAAATACGATCTTGTATGACCGCAAAACCAATCAAATACATTATCCTTCACAGCAAACAATCCTGGAAAATATTGATATCATTCCGCCTCCTGATTATGATGGTTATCCCTTGCATCTTTACTTATCACCTGAAACTGTATTGCCATACGCGCCAACTCGTGGTTGCTACTGGAATCGATGTACTTTTTGTCATTATGGAGCCACCAAAAAAGGGACGCTTCAATATCGTGAAAAAAAGGCTGAACAAATTATTTCAGATCTTGACCATCTGAGCCAAAAATATGATACCAATCATTTTGCATTTTCTGTTGATGTTATCCGGCCAAAAACAGTATTGACCATTGCACAAAGTATCATTGGCAATAAACGTGATTATTTATGGTCAACTGATATTAAAGTGGATGATTACTTTACCCAAGAAATATGTCAAACACTAAAAAAAGGCGGATGTCTTTCAGTGGCGATAGGTCTCGAATCTGCGTGTCAACGCATATTAAAATTAATAGACAAAGGGATATTGCCGGATCAGGCTGTTCGATGTATTCGCAATTTTTCAAATGCGGGGATATCCACTCAGATCATGACTTTCCTTAATTTTCCTACTGAAACTGCCAGTGAAGCAATGGAAACAATTCAATTTATTCAAGATCATCGGGCGCATATTTCCTTATTTACCATGGGTGATTTTATCCTGCATGAAGGTGCAAAAATATTTCAATCTCCCCAACAATTTGGCATAGATTGTGTTTACTACTTAAAGCATGATCCATTTAAACTTTTGGTTCAGTATGATGAAAAAAAGCCATCAAAAACAAATAGAGAAAATATGCAAATTGAATCTGCTTATGACAAAATTGCATCCCATTATGTACCACAGGGTTTTCCTTTTGTTGGTGGCGTCAGTAACAGTCATACGCTTTTGTATTTTAAAAAATTTGGAAAAAATATTTTAAAACAGCTATATAATGATTCTGAGGAAACGTATGATATAAAACAGTACAAGCCGCATGACATCCCAGTTATTAGACCGGAAGTAAATGCGATTTCTACGAATTATTGCCTTTCGGAACTTGAAAATGTTATTGAATCACATAAGTATAGTCTGAAACAAACAATTCAAAACAGAGACAGCCTGGATGCATCAGTGAGGACATATCCCCAAAAAACAGTTTATTTGTTAATTCAGAGTATGAACTGGATGGAAACACCGCCACAAGCTCAATTTCTACTTCGCATGTGCAATGGTAAAAACACAGTTCAGCATATTGTCAACAGTATAGATCCTGATGCATGGGATGTCGTGTCCAGTATGCTTAACAATTTATATTCATACAAAATTCTTGATATTAAAAAATGAAAGTGCAATATATCACCCAAAAAGAAAACCCTGAAATCAGGCAATTACTGGTCCAAAAAAATGCCTTGATCACATTGTGTCATACAGTTGAACAAATGCCAATACACAGTTGTGAAAATGAATTTTTTTTTGTTATTGTTGATTTTTTAAATCAAAACCAAGCACCTGACGAGATGATCAGGTTTCTCGTCTCAGAATTAAAATCTTCTGAGTATTTTATTTTAGGGTTGATGCCATCAGACATGCATTCACAAGCTGTGTCGCCACTTCTAGATGCGGGAATGAACGACTATCTGTATCATCCAGTTGATTTGAGATTATTGAGCAACCGCTTAAGCATTATTTCCCGAAATCAAATGGATATCTTGAACAAATTGATGTCTGAGAGCGAGCAACGTATTCAAACGCTGTTAAAAGCTATTCCTGATCTTGTGTTTCGATTCAATCAAGAAGGGGTAATGCTTGATTTCCATATGGGGCGAAAAGATCGGTTTTTCAAATATCCCAATGATTTTTTAGGATGTCAGATTTATGAAATGATGCCCCTTTCTATGGCAGAACAAACAATGGAACATGCAAAAAAAGCCTTTGAAACATTCTGCCCGCAATTATTTGAAACACAAATCCAGAAACAAAATGTTCGCATGTATTATGAATGTCGGGTAATGGCATCAGGCTCCGAATTTATTGTAATTATCCGCAATATCACCACACGAAAAACTGCCGAATCCCTGGTGAATGAAGCCCATGAATATCTGGTTCAGGCATTTCATACCGAGCTTGTTGGGATGGCAATTCTCACAAGAGATACAGAAACCTTTCTTTCTGTGAATCCTGGCTTTGAAGTCATGACCGATATGTCACGTGCTGAACTGATAAATAAAAAATGCCAGGAAGCAAAGATCTTTTCCGAAGCACAATGGTCGCATATTGTATCGAATCTTTCTGCAAAAAATCCACTGCATAACCATGAAATCAGTGTTCAAACCAAAAGTGGAAAAAGAAATGACCTATTATTTTCTTTTGCACCTGTCAATGTAGGAAATAAGGATTGTTTTCTCATGGTTATGGTAGATATCAGCCACCGAAAGGCCATTGAGGAAAAATGGCATCGATTTGAATTCTTGTCCAATGCTTCAAAAGAGTCCATGACATTGATTGATCGCGATTATCGCTATGAAGCAGTCAATCGCACATATTGTGAGGCACAGGACAAATCATGGGATGATTTTGTTGGAAAAACAGTTTCTGATGTCTGGGGGCCTGAAGTCTTTGAGTCCACACTCAAGCACTATCTGGATCAATGCTTTTCAGGAAAAGAAATTCATTATGAATCCTGGTTTGAATTTGGTATGACTGGAAAATCACATTGTTATGAAGTCAACTATTATCCATATTATGATGACAATAATCGCATCACGCATGCAGTGGTTGTTACCAGTGATGTCACCCGCTATAAGGAAGAAATTCGCGAACGTAAACAAACAGAAAAAACGCTTCAGGAAAATCTCAATTTTGTCAACACTCTTATGGATACCATTCCCCATCCAATTTTTTATAATAACAAATCTTTCCATTTTGAAGGATGTAACGCTGCCTTTGAATTTGTCATGGGTATTGATAGTGAAGAAATTGTTGGAAAAACTGTTTATGATATATTTCCAGCCCCAGCAGCCCAGGAAATATATCAGAAAGACAGAGAACTCTTCGAAAACCCCGGCATACAAGTATATGAAAAATCAATTCGCTGTGCAGATGGTACCACTCGTGAGTTTATTATTTACAAAGCGACATTCCTGGATACTGCGAATGAAATATGTGGACTGGTTGGAATGATGCTTGATATTAGCGAGGCAAAGCAGGCTGAAGCACTTCAAAAAGCAAAAGAAGTTGCAGAATCGGCCAATCAAGCCAAAAGTGAATTCCTGGCGCATATGAGTCATGAGCTTCGCACACCTTTGAATGGTATTCTTGGATACACTCAGATTCTCAAAAGGGATAAGCAGTTAACTGATTTTCAACATAATGCTGTGCAAATCATTCATAATTGCGGAGAACATCTTTTAACAATGATCAATGACATTCTTGATTTGTCTAAAATTGAAGCCCGAAAAATGGTTCTGGAACCTTTGGATTTTGGCTTGATGAACCTCTTGAACAGCATTGTAGAAGTGGCACGAATTAAAGCAGAACAAAAAAATATTTATCTTTCATTTGTTCCATCAAAAGATCTTCCACAAGGGGTACATGCGGATGAAAAACGTCTGCGGCAAGTATTGCTCAATTTAATTGGCAATGCCATTAAATTTGTGGATCAAGGCGGGGTAATATTTCGTGTCCTGACCAGGAGCGAGATGATTCGTTTTGAAATTGAAGATACCGGGCCTGGAATTGATGCTCATAGTATTAAGGAAATATTTCTTCCTTTTCACCAGGTGGGCGACCAGTCCAAACAAAAGGAAGGCACTGGCCTTGGATTGGCAATATCTCAGCGAATTATTCGAATGATGGGCGCTGAAATCCATGTAAAAAGCGAAATCAATAAAGGCAGTACTTTCTGGTTTGAACTATCATTTCCCGCTGTTTCATGGCGAAATAACAATTTGACTCAGGATGAAACGAAAACAATCATTGGCTACGAGGGGAATAGACAGACAGTTTTGATTGTTGATGACAAGGTCGAAAATCGTAAAGTTCTTAAAGATATTTTATCTCCCCTGGGCTTTGATATCATGGAAGCAGGCAGCGGTAAGGATGCCATTGAACAGTCTAAAAACAGACGTCCCAACCTGGTTCTTCTGGATGTCAACATGCCTGATATGGATGGATATGAAACAGCACAATGCTTTCGCAAAAATCAATCATTTGAAAAATTGCGGCTTGTTGCTGTGTGTGATACCTTAACTGATGACATACAAACACTGTGTAAGGAATCCGGTTTTGATGGACATACATTAAAACCGATTCATATCAATCATTTATTGTCAACGATTCAGGAGCAAACATCTTTAAAATGGATAAGCGAAGAGAATACCCCTCTCAGACCAGAAAATAAAACAGAAACAGAAAAGAATCTGATTACTCCGCCAAAAGAAATTATGAACGTCTTATATCGACTTTCCAAACAAGGGGATCTTATGGAAATTCATCGACAGTCCCAAAAAATGATGCAAGATAATCCAGAATGGGCCCCTTTTTGCGAGCGGTTAATTGAATATGCAAACAAGTTTATGGTAAATCGTTTAAAAACTTATATTGAAGAAAAATTGGATATGTAGTTTGACTTCGTATGGAAGATATGATACTTTTTTATCAAATTTTTTATCTTTTACGAAAAGGAGAAACCGATGCATCACCATGACCACAACCATGATCACTCAATGAGCGAACGAATTGAAAAAATTATTAATCACTGGATCAAACACAATGATGATCATATTCAAAACTATATCGATTGGTCAGAAAAAGCGAGTGCGGAAAACCTGCCAGAAGTTTCTGGCCTACTCAATGAAGTTGCTGAAATGAGCCAATCAATCAACGTAAAACTAAAAAAGGCGCTTTCCTTATTTGACGAAAAGTATGGAAAAAAATAAGGTGAATTATATTTTACTATTGGTGAGAGAGTTCTTGTTTCAACCATGTTTTAATTCCCCCCTCAATTGCATAGACACCTTTGTGCTTTCCAACAGTATCATAAAAATCATTTAAGAGGTTGTCTGGCAGGTCAAATTGGGCAATTTCTTCAACGGATTCAGAATTTCTTCGTAACAAATAGATTTGCGGCTTATCTCCCCAATTATTAATCACAAAATAGTGGGTTACATCATTTTTCGAACGAATGACATAATTACCACTTGCCCAATTATTTCCCCATTCAAGGTAAAGCCGCACTGCCTCTTCTGGGGTCATATCCCAATCTATTTCATTGATTAGTTTTGTATCTTTTTTAATGTCGTCAAGCTGCATCATGGTTTAAGATCCTTTCTTTGCATTGCGGTTGCTGAACGTAGAGACAAGGCATGCCCTGTCTCTACAATCTTAAACGAAGAGATATGTTCCAAAGAGATTCTTAATGCAAAATCCCAATAAAGCAATCTCCGCCACCATCATCTTTTACTGTCTTGCGAACAGCAACGATGTTAGGAATTCCAATCGCAAAATAAGATATTTTATCAACCAGAACTGTAACAGTTCCAATCTTACCATTGCCAAGATAGTCACTTTGTCTAATATTGCTAATTAATTCTGTTTGATGATTTTCCAGCTTTTCCAGTGAGTCTGCCCGATAAACATTGAAAACGCTATTTTCAATATCTCCGGGATAGATTGTTCTCAGGTTAAAAGGTATTGTTACTGCAACCTCGTTAATCTGGTCATCAGTCAATGAATGCCCAGAGTTAACACTGGTTGCATGAACCGCATAAATATATTGCGAGCCAGTTGTGGCATTACATTCAAATGATTTTTCAATTTGTTCGATTGTAATTGTCGCTGTTTCAGTAATACCATTGACTGGAATTTCAACTTCTGCCACTTGATTGTTATTGTCTAAACTAACAGTTCCACCAAATTTATCCATTGTTTTGTCATTGCGCGCAAGTACATATTCGGTAGAATTTTTTCGGTATGCATGACTGACAAAAGTTCCGGTTCTTGGATCATGATTATCAGTGGTATCAGCATATATAATGAGGGTATACTCATCAGATGTTGGTCTGGCCACACTGATTGACTTATCATTGTGAAACTGGTTTTCATCGTAATAATTGTCGCTTTTTGGAGTAATTTTACGTACATCTATTTCTCTAGGTTCTTTAAATGCTGGATTGGCCTGTATATGTATTTCATCATTTTCAATCCAAATTTTTGTTATTTGTGTTTGTAATTGAAGCGCATGAATGCCATCAAAAGAAACTTGTTTGTTTGCTTGCTGGTCTGTTTGTATAGAAGATATGTAACCCTCTTTTCCTGCAATTACAGTCCATCCTGATATTTCGTTCAATTCTGGAAGATAGATGGTATATTTGCCACTACTTTCTGTTTTTGCTTGGTATTTTTGTGGCAATATATTAAGAGATTGAGTGTTATTATCCACAGGTTGAAATGCAGTCACTGTTACATTCTCAAGATAGTTATTACCACTATCCATAACGCTGCCTTCAATAACATATTCACCAACTGGATGAAGCGTAATTATTGATTCGAGGCTCGTGGTATAAAATGATTCTGATAAGTATTCAGGTGGGGTCCGATTATCTATGACTTTGAAAAAATAAGTACCGCCTGAAGCTGGCAGATGAAAACGTACTTCTGACTCAGATGCTTCAAGATTTTGCGTATTTTGCCTTACCAATTCTTTAATTGTGATATCATTATTTGAAGTTGTAGAAATTATCTCATTTTCATCAGACAATAATGATACCGCGTAATCTTTTAAGGGAATAACAAAGAAAGGGCCTGTTATTCTTTCAAATAATCCATTTTTTTCATTCAAGTTATCATCATTTTCAACAGATATCCAAACATCAAATGATGAAACCTTATCAAGTGTTTCTGATGGCATAAACGTTATTTGCATATCTTCTGCATTTGTTCGATCCCATTTACCAATATCCGAAATACTCAAGGTCGTATTTGCGTTGGGTTTAATACCAGGTATCAGGGTTGCACCGGACGCCACACCCTTTACTCTAAAAATGGTTTCATCAATAAGATTGTAACAATTTGATTCAATGTCAAAAGGGACTCCAATATAGGCATTTAGGGTTTTGATCGTTTGATTGTCATGCTTTGCAGACATGTTCAATGTATAAACACCCGCATATGCACCATTTTTCGATGGAGTAAATGAGAATGTTTCTCCAATAATAGTGTTGCCTACTTTGTTGTTTTCAGAATCATAGACTGTCCACTCCAATAAGACATCCTTTTGAGTACAATTGGTCGAATAAATACCACTTTGTGTGCCTGCTAACACTGTTGTTGTGGTTAAAGCGGAATCACTTGCAAATGAGATATCAATTACTGTCCATGTGATCGGTGCATTTGCACTTGCAGATTGACAATAGTTCATGCTGTCACATCCATAGATGGTAATTGTATGCATACCAAATGATAATGATGTTAGAACAATGGCCTCTGATATTGCGTTTTCAATGAAGTTAGTATTATCCAGCTTATACATGTAATGCGTGGCATCAGTTGATGATGTGATTGAAATGGTCTCAGAATCATTTGTTGTAATGATTCCTGGTTTGTTTACAAATTGGACTTCGGGTTCAATGGAGTCCACCGAAAATAAGAAGAATTCACTCATCTTGTTTCCAGCGGGGTCGCTACCGGTAATTGTCAATTGATGTGAACCTTCCGCAAGACCTTTCAAAAGAATTTGAGAGGCATTTATATTAATCGGGACGTTTGTGTCCAGTTGATATTGATAATCTGGATAACACGTGTTGACAACTGTAATCGTGTAATCTTTGGTTCTGATAATGTTATCAACCTGAGCCATTTGTGAACAATCAGAAAAAAGCAGCATCTTTTTTTCTGAAATACCATCGGAATTCTGAACAGTTAATTCCATTTCCCCCAGGGTCGACCTGGATGAAATAGCGCAAGACACACGATTTGAATTGGTATTATCAGTTATAGGTATGACCTCTGCACCCATTGTAACTGTCAATGGTGATGACAAATTCTGACCGATTAACAATAAGGTTGCAGGTTGATTCAGATTGACTTTTAAAGGGTATCTTTCTGATATTATTGGCACATCTGCATAAGCATAGAATATTGTCAAAACTGTCAGTACCAGACTTAAACATAGTTTTTTACTAATTTGATAAATGATCATTATGTAATTTTCCTTTCTTGAAATAATAAATAAAATAGTTTAGATATCATGATGCACTGTTGGTATTCAAGAAAAAAAATTAATAGGAGATAAAAAGATGCCCAAACATATAGCATTAATACGCAGTGGTTACTCTCCATTTGGCGGTATTGAAATGCATGCATTAAGTTTGATGAACAAATTGTTAAACCATGATGTTCAGATTGATTTATTAACATTGCCGCATCAAAATTGGCCCATCGGGCATCCCAATTTAACTGTGGTTGAATTGGGCCTTAACAAGGGAAACCGGTTGTTTCAATCATGGATATTTAATAGATCTGTTGGGAAATATTTGACAGGTCGTTCCTTTCATTGTGTGTTTTCAATGGATCAGGTTGATTCATGTACGCACATCCATGCAGGTGGCGGAAGTCATAAATCTTTTTTGCAGATTAAAAATCAGGGGAGCTCACCAATATCTCGTTTATTTAGAAAATTCAGCCTGTTTCATAACTATATTTTGTCTTTGGAAAAAAAAGCATTTACAGATGATGCATTACAAAAAATTCGGTGTTGCTCTACGATGGTGAAACAGGATATATCCAAACATTATCAGATTCCTGAAAATAAGATGATTGTTATTCACAATGGTATTGATTGGTCAGGTATTGGCTCTGTTTTTGAAGACCGGATACGCATCAAAAATGAATTACAAAAAAAGCATGCATTCCATCCAGACTGGAAGATGATTCTGTTTTTGGGCAGCGGTTTTTTTAGAAAAGGACTGGATATTGCGATTCGTGGCTTGCAATATATGAGAGATGATTTTCACTTGCTTGTCATTGGAAAGGGATCACCAAAAGCCTTTTTGCAGCTTGCAAGTCGTATTGGTGTAGAAAACAGGGTTCACATACTCGGCCCTCAAGAAAAAGGGTGGCAATATGCATCAACCTGTAAAGGCTTTGTTTTGCCATCTCGCTATGAACCTTTTGGGCGTGCTGCCGCTGAAGCACAATCTATGGGCATCCCTGCATTGGTCAGTGATCGTACCGGATATGCGGAATTGATACAAGATAAAACGAATGGCATTGTAATGAATTTTCCAGATACAGACATTGAAATCCAACGATCGTTTAGAGATTTTGATCATTTAATAAATAATCCAGTATTATCTGCTGACGATATTCGAAATCAGATTGCTCATTTGGATGACGAATCTGTTGTCAAAACACTCATTAGAGATTTTTTATGTCTTTAATTAACCATCCAGTTAAGAGAGATTTTTATGAATTCAAGTATTGAAATTATATCATTAAGCAACTTATCCATTGCCTTACTGCCGGGCATGATTGTGATTGGCATTTTATATAAGTGGTCACTGGATTATCGACATGCAATATATGCTTTTTTTCGTATGATTGCCCAATTATTGATCATTGGTCATGTTTTGGTTTTTATTTTTAACGTAAAAAATGCATGGTTGATTATGAGCATCCTGGCGATTATGATTATTGTTTCAAGTTGGATCGCACTGGGTTCAATCAAAGGTAACAGAAAAAAACTCTATTTAAGAGCATTTTCATCATTATTAATTGGAGGCGGTTCAGTGCTTTTCTTGATTACCATATTTGTGCTTGAATTGACACCCTGGTATACGCCTCAATATATCATTCCATTGGCTGGTATGATATTTGCCAATTCAATGAACAGTATCAGTCTGGCTGCGGAAAGATTTCAAGCTGAACTGGAACAAAATAAATCTTTCGAAGAAGCACGCGGGATTGCTTTTCGAGCGTCAATCATTCCAATCACAAATGCATTGTTCGCTGTAGGTCTGGTATCTCTGCCTGGAATGATGACAGGTCAAATTTTATCGGGGATTTCACCTTTTATTGCTGCCAGATATCAAATTATGGTGATGTGTATGATTTATGGATCAGCAGGAATTTCTGCAGCATGTTTTTTATCAACTGCTGACAATATGCCCAAATTGTGATATTAAAAATATTAAAATGGTATAATCCATGCATTATTATGAATATTTTAATTCATATGACCTGGTATAAAAAAAAATTGCATAACTTCAAAAAATTGTAGTGTAAGACCATTAAATTCTGACAGCCCAAATTTTCATAAAAATTATCAAATTGGAAACATCGGAACTGAATCTATCAGGCCGATAATTTTCAAACCATACAAAACCTACTATACAGAAGGAGAACGTAATGACTGAAAATGATGATCAATATATTTTTCAAGATGATGATGAATACATGTTCGGTGATGAATCCGAGGATATAGTGCCTCCTCAGGAGGATGAAATTGTTTCTTCAGAATCTTTTTGGAAAATTATGATTGTTGATGATGAAGCTGATGTTCATCGTATGACTGAAAGAATTCTTGAAGATATCACTTTTGATGGTCAAGGTTTTACCTATCTAAATGCGTATTCCGGAAAAGAGGCCAAAGAATTAATTGCAGAACATCCTGATACCGCCTTGATTCTACTTGATGTTGTCATGCGAACTGAAAATGACGGCCTTAAGGTGGTGGAATTCGTCCGAAATCAGATTAAAAACAATTTTGTCCGAATTATCTTGAGAACAGGCCAGCCAGGTCAGGCGCCCGAACGAAAAGTGATCACTGACTATGATATCCATGACTACAAATTAAAGTCAATGCTTACAGATCAGGCGCTATATACTGCTGTCATTTCCGCGTTACGAACCTATAGAGATTTAAGAATTATTGAGAAAAAACACAATGAGCTTGAAAAAGCACTTTCAGATGCTGAAGCCGCTCAAAAATCACGATATCAAATATTGGCCAATATCAACCATGAAATAAAAACCCCCCTTCAAGGCATACTAGGCTTTACAGAAATCCTCATGCTTTCTGAAACAAATGATGACTATCGTGAATACCTGGGACATATCAAACATTCTGCCGAGGGATTACACAAGGTCTTAAGCAATGTTCTTGAATTGACAGAACTTGTGGGAGATTCCTGGGAACTGAATAATGCCAATATTTTATTTAGAGAATACATCGATCAGATTATGGATACCATACAAACTCAGGCTGAATGGAAATCAATTATGGTGGCTTATGACATTGACAAACAAATTCCTCAATCCATTATATTTGACCCCAAAAGAATTAAACAAGTTCTAATGAATTTGCTCATCAATGCAGTTCGATACACTGATGATGGGACAGTCTCTTTAAATGTTGAACGAACATCGGATAATCAACTCCAATTTGCAATAAAAGATACAGGGGAAGGTATCCCAAAAGAAAACCAGAGTCAAATTTTTGACCCTTTCATGCTTGGTGAAAACTTTTTAAGCAAAAAACATTCTGGTATGGGAGTTGGATTATCCATATGTAAAAGCATCGTTCAAAAAATGAATGGCAAAATCTGGTTTGAAAGCGAATCCAATGAAGGGAGCACATTTTATTTTTCGATTCCTATAAAAACCGAATTCGAGAAATCAGTCTGCTAAGTCCGATACAACACATCGAAATCCAATAATATTTGAAGCATATTCCTGATCATATAAATAACGTTGGTACAGAGAAGGAACCTGATTGTTAATCCAGGATCCTCCTTTTGCAATGTAATACAATCTGTTTGCAACAGCTTTTTTAGAGGTCGTCCATTCCAAAACATTGCCTAAGGCATCTACAATTCCATATTCATTTTCCCATTGACGATACAGATCCACTGGTGTCGTGTCAGCGTTAGCGGTGGATTCTATATTGCATCGATCCTTATACCATGTGTTACCCCAGGGAAAAATGTAGGCTTTTTGTGTTCGCATCCCTGCTTCCCATTCAATTTCGGTTGGGATACGTTTTTTGATCCATTGGGAAAAAGCGATGGCGTCTTCGATACTGACCTGAACAACCGGATGGTTTCGTTTACTATTCAAATCGCTTCCCAAACCCAGTGGCCGATGCCAGCAAGCACCCTGTTCTTTTTTGCAGGATAAGGCAGAATTCAATACAATGGATGTTTTATCAGTGTTTGGATCAACTTTTTTTATGAATCGTCCAGTATAAACAATGCCATACCCTGCACGTTCAGCGGTTGTAACATAACCGGTTTTATTAATAAACACTGAAAAAAGTAAATTTGTTACAGGAAATTTCCCCATATAATATTCAGGCATCATCACTTTCTTCTGGTTGATTTCATGACGATTTGGCTGTTGGCTTCCAATTATATATATGCCATCATTTATTAGAAGGTATTGATTATAAAATCTTTCCATTGTACCAAGAAAACCATCCAGTTTTTCATCAAGCAAAATTTTGTCTTTTAATATACCATCATCAGTGTAGTGGTCACTCTTATCAAATCCCATTGCCTCAACAGGTAAACCAGTTTCAATAATTTCAACGAGTTCATCATCCTCAACGATCTCTTCTTCGTATTCCTCTTCCTCTTCATCAACAACTTCTTCTTCAACTTCCTCTTCAACTTCTTCAACTTCTTCAATTTCTTCAACAAGCTCTTCTTCAGTTTCCTCTATTTCTTCTTCATCTACTTCCTCTTCCTCTTCATCTTCATCTTCATCTTCATCTTCATCAATAATTTCTTCAATTACTTCAAATTCATCTTCATTTTCCTCTTCTGGTTCCTCATCAATGATTTCCTCATCTTCACTTGTTTCTTCCGCTTCTTGCGAATATTTTTCCATAACAGTGGAGAGGGTTTCATCCAGGCGGTTGAGAAAATTTTCATTTTGATGATTACGAAGTTCCTGGTCTATAGATGGATCTTTAAGGGCACGTTCGATAACCTGAAGAATATCAAATAATTGTTCAAGGTTAAGTACACGATCCTTACCTGATCCAGTGGCAAACTTTGCAAAAATGGTATCTTTGGCTTCATTTGAAATATCAAAAAGATTCTCATCTCCGATAATAATACCATCAGGATTCATACCGCTTCGATACAATCGTTGAAAATCACTGTTAACACTGCTTTTTAAGCTATGATAATTTTTTCGTTTGTGGGCAATATCTTCCTCTGATTCAACATGCCATATTTCTTTAATTATTGTATCCGAATAGAGAGGGTCTGGAGTTTGATTATCATTTGTTTCGTTTATATCAGCATATGATTTGAAAATAAAACTTACAAGATTATGCTTGATTGAATTTTCAGTATAATGCAAATTGTCAATCGCATTTTGTAACCTATCTTTTGAAATTAATATAGACATATGCGGTTCCTCTTGCCATGATGTGTTTTCCAATAAAAAATTATAAGTGCAGAAAAAATCGTTAAAAAAAATGTATAAAATAATTTTATATATTATATCAAAAGGTTAGTCAATCATGTATATTGAAAAACATAATGTTATGTTTCTTTTAGATTAGTTGACTTGTTTTTTATCATTTTTCATGATATGAATTTATATTAATATATAAAAAAAAATGCAAGTACCATATTAAACTTATAGATAAAATATTACTAAGTTAGGAACGTTCAAAAAAATTCCCAATTCGGACAATATGATTTTCAATCAACTTGTCTGATGAATGCAAATGGGTAAGAAATGCGCGATAAATAAGTTTTTCCGATAAATTTCGAAAACATTTGTGAATACTGGAGTTCCACATCTTTAGATTTGGTTACGCCTTGTTTTTGTAAATCTGATAAATGAGGACGCCAACCTAAAATGATAAATTTGATTTTTAGGGCATTTCTAAGTGATTTCAGAACTTTCCTAATACTTGATGTTCAATTTTTTTGTCTTGACTTTGAAATAATGCTACTGCTCGTTCCCATCCTCTGCCCGGGAACGACCTATACTGTCATTTTGCGAAAAAACTTGAATATCAAGTAATGCAATTTTATAAAAAAACGTACATTTAAAAGGAATGATGATTATGGCCCGGATATTAACCATGATTAATCTCAAGGGAGGAAGCGGAAAAACGACGACAGCCGTCAATTTGAGCGCTTCACTCGCCATTGCTGAAAAAAAGACCTTATTGATTGATTGTGACCCACAGGGAAATGCAACCATTGGTCTGGGAATCGACAAGCGGTCATTGAATAAATCGTTTTATCATACGATGATGAACGGGCAAATCTCGACAGATTGTGTTATAGATACCAACCTGGAATATTTGAAAATAATTCCATCACGCATTGAGACAATTCGTGCAGAAATTCAATTGGCAGATAAACCTGACAAAGAGTTCATATTGCAAAAAGCCATTGCACAAATTTCTGATGATTATGATTATATTGTTGTTGATACCTCACCATCCATTGGCTTATTAACTGTTAATGCATTGGTCGCATCAACAGATTTTATAATTCCCCTTCCCTGTGAGTTTTATGCCCTTGAAACACTGGGACAAGTTCTTCGAACAATTAAATTGATACGCGCGCAATTCAATCCATCGTTAAGATTTCTTGGAATTGTTTTAAGTATGTTCCAGGAAAACGAAGAAATTTCAAGCCATATTGCACAAGAAATCAAAACACATTTGCATCAAAAAGTTTTCAAAACTATTATCCCTTATGATATTCAGTTAAAAGAATCACCCAGCCATGGAAAATCTGTCTTATTATTGGACATTAAATCTATTGGTGCGCAACGATTCTTAATGTTGGCCAATGAAATAATTAATGAAACACATATTTAATGTTACAAATAATTAAATTTGTATGAAATAATCATACAATTGTTTATTATCATTTAACCTTGGTTTTGTATATTTCAAAACACCATTTTCAATATGCAAAAATGAATTTCTGAAAAAAAAAGGTTAAATTTTTATAAGGAGTGTTTTTCAATGAAAATTACAGATCCCGAAGTCATTTTAAGGGGAGAGCGTGACCTGATGGATGGTATCATCGCAGATTTAGATTGGGTACTAATTGAAAAAATTTTTAAAGATAGGCATCGTTTGAATATTGAAGACGATGTGGAATACCAGCAAGGTAGCATGATTGTGCATGATAGCAAAATCGCTTATGAATTAAAGTTCCAGGTCAAGTTAAATCTATCTATTCTGTGTGATCGGGATGGTAATTATATTGATGTTAAGAGTTCGTTGGACATTCCAGACGAAGTTCGTTCTGAAGATCTTACTGTTCAAACAAAAACTGATGATCAGCCTGATCCTTCCGAAACTATGGAACAAATAGAATCAGAACCTATAAAAAGTGAAGATGCAGATGAAATGATTATGGATGCTGTGGAAGATGAATCTGAAAAACAAATACCAACTGATGACGATAAAACAATGGTTGATGAAACTGTTGATGACTCAGTAAGCACTGAAGAAGAAGCTCAACCACTCAAAGAACCTGTTGATGAGACGCCTGGAGTACCAGAAGATGAATCCGCTACTGGTATGGACCCTGAGCTATCAGAAGAAGAAACTGAAGCCATTGAGGAAGAACCTGAAGGACTTGAGGATAAAGTTGAAACCCTTGAGGAAGAACCTGAGAAACCTGAAGATCAATCCGAAACCATTGAAGAAAAAACTGCACAACCTGATGAGGAACTTGATGATGCCGACGAAATGATTATGGATGTCGTGGATACTGAATTGGAACAATCTGTTGAAAAAACTGAAACCATTGACGAAGATCCTGTACAATCAGAAGATGAAACTGAAACCATTGATGAAGAACCTGTACAATCAGAAGATGAAACTGAAACCATTGAGGAAGAACCTGTACAATCAGAAGAAGAAACTGAAACCATTGAGGAAGAACCTGTGCAATCAGAAGATGAAACTGAAACCATTGAGGAAGAACCTGTACAATCAGAAGATGAAACTGAAACCATTGAGGAAGAAC